>OFGX01000003.1_pt1 | contig 235416 bp, 211 predicted proteins | sample 1521831 | NCBI WGS metagenome assembly OFGX01 (sample SAMEA3504080, study PRJEB24116) | mouse gut metagenome | biome: mouse gut; feature: mouse-associated habitat; material: faeces | place: Denmark | collected 2011 | reverse complement strand
TGCTCCTTATTTTTAACCCTCTTTATACGTAACAATAATAATCGTTCTGCGCAATAAAATAGCCTTTTCCATTGTAAAAAATTGTTGAAGTATAGATTTACTATATTCTTTCAATGTTTCATTGTCAATACATTTATTAGATTTATAAAGGCGGAGAGCCTCACGCTCTCCGCTTACCATCCACCACCTTACAATAAACAATCGCCACCGCCGTGCTCACCATCGTCGCCGCAATCGCAGGACCTACAATCACCGCCGGGTTCACACTCCCGTACTGGCTCCGGTAAGCAATGATATTCACCGGTATCAATTGAAGCGATGAAATATTAATAATGAGAAAAGTACACATCTCATTGCTCGCCGTGCCTTTCGGCAACGGAGTTCTGATGCTTCTGCCGCCTGTGTGCACTTTTCCTTGTCTCCGCTCCTCCTCCAGCTCCTCCAAAGCCTCCATTGCTTTCAGCCCCGCAGGCGTCGCCGCCCATCCCAGACCGAAGATATTGGCAATGATATTGGTGGTTATGTACTCTCTTGCCTTATGTCCCTTTGGAATCTCCGGAAACATAAAGCTGATAAATGGCTGAAGCTTTCTTGCCGCCTGCCGGATCATTCCGCTCTTCTGAGCAATCTCCATCAGCCCCACCCATAGAGACATCACGCCTGTCATTGTGATGCACAGGCTCACCGCATCTTTCGCAGAGTCCAGGGCCGCCGTAGTAAGCTCCGGAAGACGCCCCTGAAAGGCTCCGTACACAACACCCACAAGCAGCATAATTCCCCACAAATAATTTAACATTTCACACCGTTTTTTCCCCTTTTACGATCAATATATTCTCTTGTGTCCCAAGCTATGTTTGATTGGAATTTTTTTCTTAATTTTCCATATTTTTCGCGCTTTTTAACGAATTTTTACTCGGAAATTTTTTTCATTTTTGCGCGATATTTGTCAATTTTGGTCTTGGAATCTTGCCCACTTTTTGATATACTTACAAGCATGAACGTGCTACTATCGCAGAAGGAGGAGACACAATGAAAAACACCGGTGTAGTCAGACGACTAGACGAACTGGGACGTATCACGCTTCCAATGGAGTTACGAAAGGTATTTAACATTGAAGAACGTGATTCTCTCGAAATCTATGTTGAAGACGACAAAATCATTTTAAAGAAGTATGCACCAACGGATATTTTTACGGGAGAGCGAGATGATTTGATAGAGTATCACGGTAAAATGGTTTCAAAAAAGACCATTGAGGACCTTGCAAAACTCGCTGAACTGATTTAAGTATTCGTACATAACAAAGTTATTTGTTTTAAATAATGAAGCAGGAGTGATACGTCGCTCCTGCTTTTTACATATTAAATGCTTGGCTGTCTTTTTCCTCTACTGCCGTTCCAGCAGCTCCTGATACACATCCCGCCGGGATATTCCCCGATCCCTTGCCACTAACCGCATAGCCTCTTTATGAGCAATTCCCTGTTCCTCATAAAGCTCCATGTGCTCTTCCAGCGAAAGCTCCTGCCAGGCTTTTTTTTGCTCCTCCCGGATTTCCTCCGCCGGTTTTCCTTCGATAACCAGAACACACTCGCCTTTTGGCTCTTCTGTCTCATAATAGCGGATCGCCTCATTCAGATCTGTCCGGAAGGCCGTCTCATGCTTCTTGGTAAGCTCCCGACACACCGTCAGCCTGCGGTTTCCCAAAAGCTCATAAAGCTCCTTAAGCGTCCTTCCAAGGCGGTGAGGCGCCTCATAGAGAATCATAGTTCTTGTTTCCCCCCGCAGCTCCTTCAGCACCGCCTGCCGCTCCTTTTTATCCGTAGGGAGAAAGGCTTCGAAGGCAAAGCGTCTGGTGCTTAAGGCCGAAAGAGTAAGGGCCGTAATGCAGGCCGAAGCTCCCGGAAGGGAGGTTACTTCAATCCCCTCCTGCGCGCACATTTTCACAAGCTCCTCCCCCGGATCGGAGATTCCCGGAGTTCCCGCGTCCGTGATCAGCGCGATATTCTTTCCCTGCCGGAGCCTGTCAATCAGCTCTCGTCCCTTTTCATACTTATTATACTCATGATAGCTTGTCATAGGCGTATGAATCTCAAAATGATTCAGAAGCTTAATACTGTTTCTCGTATCCTCCGCCGCGATCAAATCCACCTCTTTTAAAATACGGAGCACCCGTAGGGTAATGTCCTCCAAATTCCCGATGGGCGTGGCGCACAGATATAATATTCCCTGCATATTTTGCCTCCTGACGTCTCAATCAAACGTGCCCGCATGTTCATCCGAGGCACAAATCAAAACTCCGATGTTGAATCGTGTTCTCCGCTCAAAAGCCCTTCCGGCGTGTAAGAGCATTTTGCATTCCACAGCAGCCATTCCTCACAGCCGCTGTCATAGACTGCCTGTATCTGCTGCCGGATCTGCTCACCCTCGTAGCTCTGGTGATGGGCAATCCAGACAGCCGTAAAGTCCTGGAGCCACGGACGCACAACAGCCCTGTGCTCTCCTTGCGGAATCTTCTCAAGCACTTCATTGGAAGCCTTAAGGGCCGCCGCAACCGTCTCATAAGGCATCAGATCCGGGTGTTCGATACCGTATACCCCATCCCGGTAATGGGAAGGGTAAACCATGGGGCAGATATAGTCCAGATATCTTGCCATAGCCCCGTAATCCTGTCCCACAAGAACAGCGTCATTTTCATTGTCTATCACCGTTCCGAACACGTCCGCCGACACCCGGACGCCCAGAGGGGAAAGCTGTTCATAAGCATATGCCGTAAACTCGGTAATGACATCCGTCTTTGTCCTCCCCTGAATCCTGGGTCCGTAATCCGCCTCCCCGTCGGAAATCTCCGTTGGAAACCGGATGTAATCAAACTGAATCTCGTCAAAACCTGCCAGAGCCGCTTCCTTTCCCAGAGCTATAAGATACTCCCATACCTCCTCCTCATAAGGATTCACCCAGGCCAGACCGTTTTTATCCCGGAAAATGCCGCCATCCTTTTTGCGGATGCAAAGCTCCGGCCGTTTTTCCGCCAGCAGCGGGTCCTTAAAGGCTACGATTCTGGCAATCAGATAAAGGTCCTGCTCCTTAAGGCGCCCCATAAGCTCCGGCAGATCCCGTATATATGCCACGCCGGCTCCCAGCTCCTCCACTAAAGGTTGATTCATCTTGTACGTAACAATACCCTCGTCATTTTTAATATCAATGACCATGGCATTGAGCTCCGTGTCCGCTGCAAGCTGCTCCCGATCCGCCATTCCCGTATGGCCTGCCATAGGGCCGGTGATGTAAATTCCCTTCACCACAGGCACATCCTTCCTCGGTGCCTCCGCCTCCCGGGGCTCATCCTCCGGTTCCGGAACCGTATCACTGTCCGCAGCCTCCGGCGCTGTCTGTTCCGATTCATCCGTCTGCTTTGCTTCTTCCGTCTGCTCTCCGTCCCCGGCTTCCTCTTCCGTCTCCGCCGAAGACACCTGCCGTACCGTCGGCACCTCCGCTTCCGGCTGCCGGATGCATCCTGCCGTAAGTACGGACAGAAGAAGCATCAAAGCCGGAGCAAATATTACTGCCTTCTTCAATCCGTTTCCTCCGTTCGGCCGGTAAGTCTGCTTACACAGCCCTGTCCAATATCCCTGTAAATTTTATTAATATCCATAGATATCATAAATCTCATCCGTATAAACTCCCTGCTTCTTATACACAATCAGGGGCTTTTCCACCGTAATCCGGGATTTCCCTCCTGACAGCGCTTCAATCAGAACCATATTAGGCTCCTTATCCACAAAAGGATATACCAGGCGCATCCGTTTCGGCTCCAATTTATAGCGCACCAAAAGCGTCAGAATCTCCGCCAGGCGAAAAGGCCGGTGTACCAGGTAAAAGCGGCCGCCCGGCCGGAGCACTCTTGCCGTCTGGCCCACCACATCCTCCAGGGTACACAGGATCTCATGACGGGCAACGGCCTTTGGCTGCTCCGGATTGACCAGGCCATGATTCCCTGTCATATAAGGAGGGTTGCAGGTAACCACATCAAAAGAAGCAGCTCCGAAAAGAGCCGCTGCTTCTTTGATATCTCCGGTCACAATAGAAACCGATTCCTCCAGATGATTGTATGCCACGCTCCGCCTGGCCATGTCCGCGCTTTCCTCCTGAATCTCCAGTCCGGTAAAATCCCGTCCTTCGGTTTTTCCCCGAAGCAAAATGGGGATGATCCCCGTTCCCGTCCCCAGATCCAGTGCCCGTTCCCCCGGCTTCACTCTTGCAAAGCCCGACAGCAGAACCGCATCCATGCCAAAGCAGAATTTCCGGGAATTCTGAATGATCCGATAACCGTTTCTGTGAAGCTCATCCAGGCGTTCCCCTTCCTTCAGCTCAATTGTCATCTAACTTTGATTTTCCTTCCTGGCGCTCCAGTGCCTCCAGCTTTTTCAGCTCCTTATCGGCAACGTCGCCCTTTTCCTTTCTACGTCTGGGGCGGAACTTCAGCTCGTCCACCTTGTACTCGCGAATCTCCTTCTCGTCTCCCTCCAGGGTAACAATCACCTTCACCTTCTGGCGCAGTACATTGACGCTCTGTACCTCGCCTTTAAGGCCGTCCCCTGTCGTCACATGGTCTCCTACATTGGGCAGATGGCTGTTCAATTCCTCATAAGTCTCCTGCTCATGCTTTAAACAGCACATCAGCCTGCCGCAGACGCCGGAAATCTTGGTGGGGTTTAAAGAAAGATTCTGCTCCTTTGCCATCTTGATGGAAACAGGTATAAATTCCGATAAATGGGTATGGCAACAAAGGCTTCTCCCGCAGATACCGATTCCCCCTATAATCTTTGTCTCATCCCGAACACCGATCTGCCTCAGCTCAATCCTTGTCTTAAATACGGCGGCCAGATCCTTCACCAGCTCCCGGAAATCAATACGGCCGTCCGACGTAAAGTAAAACAATACCTTGTTGTTGTCAAAGGTGTATTCCGCCTGAATCAGCTTCATATCCAGCTTATGCTTGCGAATCTTCTCCAAACAGATACGGAAGGCCTCCTTCTCCTTCTGCCGATTGGCCGCCTCTTTGGCGTCATCCTCCGCCGTAGCCAGCCGCACCACCGGTTTTAAGGGCTGAACCACCTTGGAGCGCTCCACTTCCTTAGTTCCCACTACCACATAGCCGTACTCCACCCCTCTGGCTGTCTCTACAATTACATGCTTTCCCTTGGGAATATTCATCTTTCCGGGAGAAAAGTAGTAGACCTTTCCCGCATTCCGGAATCTGACTCCGATTACCTTTTCCATCTCAGTTCTCCTTTATGGTCAGCAGAAGAAGCTCCATGGTCAGCTCAAAATTCACATTGGCTTTAAGACGCACTTTTGCTTTTTCCAGCGCTTCGATAATTTGCTCCAGGCCCTCATAGGATATTCTTGAGGCCTGAAAGCTGATATGATTGATTTCCTCCGAAAATACAAGGCCGTCCACCTGCCTCGTAGCCTTGAACAGCAGAACATCCCGATACCACAGAACCAGAAGATCCAGATAATCGTTGATGTCCGCCTTATAGTCCGCTACCTTGCGGATCGCCTCGGTGATCTCCCACAGCTCCATATCATTCATATGGCGCACCAGATGAACTGCGTGATCCTTAAGCTCTCCGAAATGCTCGGACAAAGCCAGCATCCGCGCCCGCCCCACATTTCCCCTGGCAAATGCGGTGCACAGCTCGGCCTGATAATCAGGAATCCGCAGCTGCTCCATAAGGTACTGCCGAATCAGACTGTCCTTCACCGGCCTCAGCTTCAGGGTCACGCACCGGGACAGAATCGTAGGCAGAAAGCTCTCCGAGTTGGTGGTCAGAAGAAGAATCACCCCATAGGAGGGCGGCTCCTCTATGGTCTTCAGCAAGGCATTCTGCGCCTGTATGGTCATCTTTTCCGCTTCATCTATCAGATATATCTTATAAGGGCTGCTGTAAGGGCGGATTTGAATATCGCCGCACAGCTGCTCCCGGATATCCTCCACTCCGATGGAGCCTGCGTTCCGATGCTCCACATGAATAATATCCGGCTGATTGCCGGTGCCTGCCTGCTTACAGGAGCGGCAGCTTCCGCAGGGCGAAGTTCCCTGCTTCTCGCATTGCAGAGTCTGCGCAAAGGTCTGTGCCAAAAGCTTCTTCCCTGCGCCTTCCTCTCCGTCAAATATATAGGCATGGGAGATCTTGTTCAATTGAATTGCATTCTGCAAATGTCCGATAATTTCTTCATGGCCCAAAATATCTTTAAAATACGGCATAGTATCTCCCCCTCCCTGCTAACGCTCATTATAGCACACTCTCTCCGGAAAAGACAGCCCTTTTACATTTCCATCCGCTCCAAAATATAGGACGTGATTTTCTCTATACATTCCGAAAGTTCCCTGTTTACGAACCGCAGCTCAATCCCGGCCTCCAAAAGTCTTTCCTCCGCAAAATCCGCGCTGTCCGCAAGAAATCTGCGGCACATCTCCGCATAGCGCGGTTCCTCCTGGCTACGCTCCCGATCAAGAGCTCTTTGAAGACGTTCCCCGTCCTCCACCTCAATATAGATAGGAACAACCCTGTCTTCTCCATAGTATTTCCGGATTGCCAGAAAGGAATCCAGAACGCCTATCATGGCATAGTGGTAATGTGCCAAATCCACATGCTCCCCGTCCGCGGTGAAATAGTTCCAGATTCCGTGGACCGTCTTATAGGCTCTCCGTTCAATTACCTTTCCCGCCGCCTCCATGCGGGCCAGCTCCGCTTCATCCGTAAAATGATATTCAATCCCCGGTGTTTCCCCTGCCCGGATAGGACGGGTGGTATAAGGCACCATCGGCCGAAGGCCCAGAGCACGGTTTTCCATCAGGCTCCTGTAAATGGTATCCTTGCCCGTAGAACTCTTTCCAAATACGTAAAAGATCTTTCCCATTTCTATGTCTCCTTTATCACGGCAATCCGCCCCTCTTCCCCCCGTCCGTGCAGTTCCTGTCCGGCCGCAAGGCAGGCCTCTATCCGGCCGCAAAGCTCCTTCGTTATCTCTTCTCCGGGAACCACAAGAGGAATCCCCGGCGGGTAGAGATAAAGAAATGCCCCGGCAATCCGATTCGGACAGCGGCTAAGCTCGACCCATTCCTTTTCCTGCTCCAACGCCGTTCCTAACGGCAAAAGGGGTTGTGCTTTCAGCGGAGGCCATCCCCGGAATGATTCCGTATTCCGCCATTCGGGGTTCTCTGTTAAAAGCCTGTCCAGCTCATAAAGCGCCCGGCCAAGACGCGCAAAATCCTGCTCCTGATCCGCCACACTGGAAATACCTGTGGCATAAAGCCTCTCCGCCATCTCCAACTCCAGATGATAGGTATTACGCAGATGCTCCATAAGCGCCTCTCCCGTAATGGCCGTATGCTCCGCGGAAATCACCAGCCTGGAACGATCAAAATCATAAACTCCCTTTTTCCCTGCAAGCTCCCTTCCCGCAAGCCGCAGACATTCCAGATCCCTGCAGCCTTCCCGAAATTCCTCCAAACGCCTTATATACGCTTCAAACAGCGCTTCTCCCTCCCGCTCCAGCAGCTCCAGACAGCTGTCTATGGATGCCATAAGCACATAGGAGGGACTGCTGCTCTGATAAACGGAGAGGTAATACCGGATCTTCTCCCTATCCACAAGCTCCCCTTGTATATGCAGCAATGCTGTCTGAGTCAGTGACGGAAGCGTCTTATGCACGCTCTGAATTACCACGTCCGCCCCCGCACTTACGGCGTCCTCCGGAAAATAGGCGGAAAACGGAAAATGAGCCCCATGAGCCTGATCCACAATCAGGGGGATGCCCCGTTCATGGCAAATCTCCGCCATGCCACTTATATCCGAGCAAATTCCTTCATAGGTGGGCGAAGTCACAAACACGGCCTCGATCCCCGGCTCCTCCGCCAGTGAATTTTCCACATCCGACGGAAGAATCCCGCCGTTTATCCACAATGTTTCCACCGTCTGCGGATAAATATAGGAAAGCCTCAGATTGCGCAGCCCTGCGCCGTGATAAGCGCTGCGGTGGCTGTTTCTGGTCAGCAAAAGCTTCCCTCCCTGGTGCGTACAGCCGGAAATAGCGCTTAAAATCCCCGCAGTACTGCCATTTATCAGAAAATGTGTTTCCTCCGCTCCATAAAGCCTTGCTCCCCGCTCCTGAGCCCTCGTCAGAATTCCCCGCTCACCCGGGTGATGCAGATCGTCAAAACCGTGAATCTCCGTAATATCCAGTTGATAAGGATTAAAAAACGCCCCCATCCGGCGCTTATGCCCCGGCATATGAAATCCATAATAATCCGAAGCCGCATAAGCCGCAAGCCGTTCTCTCAGAGACGGTTCCATTATTATTTTTCCCATATCACTTGTTTCCTCTGCCTGCAACATCCGAAAGAATGGCTTCCATCTCCGGAAACGGTTCCAGGCTCCTTTCCAATATACCCTTCATATAAGCGATCAGTATCCCGTAATTCGTTATCATAACTCCGGCCTCCTCCGCCCGAGCCATACGGTTTTGCATCTCCCTCTCCTGGAGCATGCAGCCGCCGCAATGAATGATAAGCCGGTAATCCTTCAGATTGTCCGGAAATTCTCCTCCTGACGTAAAGGTAAACTTCGGCTCTTTCCCCGTATATTCCCGAATCCATCCGGGCAGCTTTACCGTTCCGATATCTTCACATTGGCGGTGATGGGTACAGCCCTCGGAAATCAGGACGTGATCTTTGTCCTCCAGCCGATTGAGCATCCCCGCTCCCGCCGCCATCCGGGCCAGACTGCCCTTATAGCGGGCAAAGAGAATGGAAAAGGAGGTCAGCCATATATCCTCAGGAACAGTCCGATTTACCTTATCAAATACCTGACTGTCCGTGATCACAAGCTTGGGCCTCTGCCCCAGACGCTCCAGGGCTTCCGCAAGCTCCGTATCTCTTACCACGGCAGAAACCGCCCCGGCCTCCAGAATATCACGTATCGTCTGCTGCTGGGGCAAAATCAACCGTCCCTTGGGGGCGCTTTTGTCAATGGGGACTACCAGAACCGCCAGATCCAGGGGCTTTAACAGATCCGCTGCCAGGCGTTTTTCCGTACTCCTCTCCGGAAGAAGACAGGCCAGCCGCTCCTTCAGCTCATTAATCCCCTCCCCCGTATATGCGCTGACTGAAACGGAAGGCAGACCGTTTTTTTCAGGAGCTTCTCCTGCCAGATCACATTTATTATATACGATCAAAAAAGGAATTTTTCGTTTCCGGAAGCTTTTTGCAAGCTCTGTGTCCTCTGCTCCCATTCCTGCCGTTTTGTCCACAACCAAAAGGGCAATATCCGACCGCTCCAGCACCTTTAAGCTTTTCTGCACCCGAAGCCTTCCAAGGCTTCCCTCATCGTCCATGCCCGGCGTGTCCATCAGGACGATTGGTCCCAGTGGCAGCAGCTCCATTGCTTTATAGACCGGATCGGTTGTCGTTCCCTTAATATCCGATACAAGTGCTGCTTCCTGCCCGGTTATGGCATTGATTATGCTGGACTTCCCGGCGTTTCGTTTTCCGAATATTCCAATGTGTATCCGCTCCGAGGACGGCGTCTGATGAAAGCTCATAAAATTCTCCTGTCCGGAATCTTATCATCGGCCTGATATAAAAGCCAGATATCCATGTTCATCTTACTATAAATTTCTTTCAATTGCCACAAAAACAGGAGCGATTCCTCGCTCCTGTTTCAAAATAACTGCAATCCACATTCAAAATACTCTTAGAATATTCTTCTTACCGCAAGAATCGGCTTATAGTTGGCCGGTGACGTATATTTGATTCCGGTAGCCGCCGTACTTGCATGTACGATGGTATTGTTCCCGCAGTAGATAGCCACATGACCGCTGTAGCAGATGATATCGCCGGGCTGCGCTTCCGCGAGACTTACGCCGTATCCCATGCCGCGCATTGCGCTGGAGGAATGGGGAAGACCCACACCGAAGTTTGCGTAAACACTCATAACGAATCCGGAGCAGTCCGCGCCGTTTGTAAGGCTGGTGCCGCCGTATACGTAGGGATTGCCCACAAACTGACTTGCAAAGGATGCCACCGCGTTGCCGCTGCTACTTCCGCCGCCATTGCCGAGCACCGTACTCTGGCTGCCCTTTGTCTTGGCTTCTACCGCCGCCGCTTTGCGTCTTCCTTCTTCTTTGGCCGCCTCCTCTTTTTCCAGTCTGGCCTTTTCCTCTTCCTTGGATTCCGCCTGAACAAAATCTGTCCGAAGGTCTACAAACTCTTTGGATACCCAGCCGTCGCCTTCCTCGATGGATACCTGAACCCATTCATCGGTTTCATCCGTTACCGTAAGCTCTTCCTCTTCTCCAATCAATCCCAGAATGCTGGCCTCGGTACTAGCCTCGCTTCTGACGCGGAGGGTTTCTGTCGTAACGGTGGCAACCCGCTTTCCAACCTCTTCCGCCAGCTCTTCGGCCGCCTCTCCTGTTACCACGTAATCGCTTTTTACATATCCGGTTACATTACCGGATGTAATCTTGAACCATCCGTCCACATCCTCCTCGATGGTTCCGGCGGATTCATCATAAAGCTTACCCAGAATCTCACCTTCCTCGCTGGGAAGGCTTCTTACATTTACATAATCATTTACCTGCGCAATACAGATTCCCTCAAACTCGGAAGGAGTGAGCTCTTCCACAATCTTCTCCTCTACCGTAGGATCTGCCGTGTGCGCTTCTGTCATTACCGATGCAATTCCTTCTTCTCCAAAAGAAAATGAATTGCTTGCCTCCGCCCTGATGCCTCCCATACTAAAGCAGAGAGCTCCGGTCAGACATAATGTTGTAATCTTATATATCCCCATTGGTTTACTATCCTCCGTAAACTTCTTAACTTAAATATTACAAATTTATTAAGACTTATGAAAGAATTATAACAGCGTAATTACCTGTTGTCAACAGTTTATGCTATTTTCTGCTGATTTTCCATTAATTTCTGTGTTCATGCTCTTGACTTTCGTCAATATTTTGTTAAAATATAAGAAATAGTAATTGTTACTATTATTATCAAAAAAGGAGGTTCGTATGACTGCCTTAAAATACAGCCGTCAGCGGGAATCAATCAAAAGCTTTCTGCTTTCCAGATACGATCATCCGACGGCAGACACGATTTATATGAATGTACGCAAAGAATTCCCCAATATCAGCCTGGGAACGGTCTACCGTAATCTGGCACTCCTGGCGGATTTGGGCGAAATTATCAAAATTACCACGGACGGAGCGGATCGCTTTGATGCCCATGTGGATCCTCACTCTCATTTTATATGCAGAAACTGTCATGAAGTTCTGGACATTCGGATGGAGGATGAGGACTTTATTAATAAGGAAGCACAGAAAAAGTTTACCGGACAGATTGAGGGGCATACGATACAGTATTTCGGCCTCTGCAGGAATTGTCTTTCCAAGGAAGACGGGGTGTCCGAACAGGCTCAGGCTTAGCACTTTATAAATGCATGTCAAATATTTTTAAAATATCACTTGACGCTTGCCTCAATGTGTGCTATCTTAATAATAACAGTAATCGTTATTGTTTTATAAAAAAAAATAATTTTATATAAGAAAAGGAGAATAAGAAAATGAAGAAATTCGTATGTCAGGTTTGTGGTTATGTTCATGAAGGAGATTCCGCTCCCGAAAAATGTCCCCAGTGCGGCGTTGGAGCGGACAAGTTCACAGAGCAGGCAGAGGGCCTTTCCTGGGCTGCAGAGCATGCGGTAGGCGTTGCTAAGGGCGTAAGCGAGGATATTCTTGAGGACTTGAGAGCAAACTTCAACGGCGAGTGCTCCGAAGTTGGTATGTACCTTGCTATGGCGAGAGTTGCTCACAGAGAGGGCTATCCAGAGATCGGCCTTTACTGGGAGAAAGCAGCCTATGAAGAGGCTGAGCATGCCGCTAAGTTTGCAGAGCTTCTGGGCGAGGTTGTTACTGACAGTACCAAGAAGAACCTGGAGATGAGAGTTGCCGCTGAGAACGGAGCTACCGCAGGCAAGTTTGACCTGGCTAAGAGAGCTAAGGCTGCCAACCTGGATGCTATTCATGATACTGTTCATGAGATGGCCCGCGATGAAGCTCGTCACGGCAAAGCATTTGAGGGTCTGCTTAAGAGATACTTTGGCTAATCGGAAATGCTGTAAAATCAATATTCCTGAGAGCTTAAGGGTATGTCGGAGTAATCTGGCATACCCTTATTTTTTGCCATTACGGATAGAAGCAGGACAGCCAGTAGCCGTCCTGCCCTGTTTTACATGAATTTCTTATTAGCTTTCAATATTTGCCTGTTCACGCTGCTTCTTCTGATATCTTCTGTACATTTCCTCACCGGTAACTCCAAGTACTGCGATAATCAGCAGCCACCACCAGGACATCTGTCCCATCTCTGCCACCGGACCGGCAAGAGGCGTGGGGAAATCCTCCAGATTCACGGTCTTCGTCTTGCTCTCCGGGCCGGCGAGAGGCGTTACCTCATCCTCCAGAGTTGTAAGACCGGCTCCTTCCTCTTCATCGGCATCTGCCAGCATTGCGCCGTCTGCTGCTCCGGGGCCGGCAAGAGGTACTGCGGCGGGTGGGAGTATTACAGTGGGTGCTGCTTCAGGAGCTGTGGGCGTTCCTGCGTCACCGCCGGTTCCACCTCCGGTTGTGGTTCCACCAGTTCCGTCACCAGTAGTGGGTGCTGTGGGCGTTCTGTATGCAAAGTTACCTTCTGCAGCCTCTTTAGCACGTTTTACTGCATCTTCCACTTTAGCCAAACTTTCTTCTGTAACACCATATGCCTTATCTGCTAATTCATATGCTTTTTTTGCTTCTTCGCATTTATCTAACAAAGCAATATACGCTTGTGTATCTACTGCTTTTTGACTCGTCAATCCGGAAAGGTCCTCAATAGCCTGTTTCACCCGATCATATGCCGTCTGAACAACAACCTTTCTCGCCGTAGCCGCTGCACTTTTGTTGTTCATAGCATCTACTTCTGCTTGCGCATTTTTTAACGCATCTAGCATATCATTAACAGCTTTTTGCATAGATTCTGTCTTTGCCGCATTTGCAAGCCAATCTCTACCGCTAGCTGTTTTTGCATTTTCTTTTTCTTCTTTTTCCTTTTCCCTCTCACTAACCTTTCCTTGTGCTTCTATCAAATTATCATAAGATTTCTTTAATTCCTTCTGTGCATCCGCATCTTTTTTTCTTACATTGTCTTCTGCAATTTTGGCAGCTTCTGCAGCTTTTATAGCATCATCAGCTTCCTTCCTTTTGTCTTCTTTAATCTTTTTTGTTTCATCTACCCTATCTTTTCTTGTTTCATAATCGCTTACTGCTGTATTAAATTGTTCTTCTGTAAAGATCTCTTCACCTTTATCAGGAAAAACTAAATTATCACCCTCATTTTTGGGAAGGCCTTTCCTGCAGAGTGTAATATTACCTGTACCGCTGTTATATATATAATCATAATAAGCTGTTACCTTAAGACCAGCTTGATCTGTAAAAGTAACTTTCAGGTAATTCTGATCCTCATTCTCAAAATTATTCCAACTACCCTGAATTTCAGCATCTGTGCGCCCATCTTTTATCATAATATATTCGATAAATTTAATAGCCAACGCATCTAATTTCTTTTTTTCTACTCCCGCCGTATTCTGTATTTCTCTACCTGCCTGAAGCACCTCTCCAAAGCCTTCAACTTCTTTAAAGACTTTTTCTGCTTCTTTTAAATCTTCTTCTGCTTCTTTTGCAAGTGTTTCTGCTTCTTCTGCCTTTTCCGCTTTTTCTGCTGAATCCTTTTTTGCTTCTTCTAACGCTTCGGCTGTTCCACCCTCTTTATAATTTTTCCGTGCATTTTCATATATTTCTTGTGCACGCTTTTCCGCATCTTCTGCATCACTTAAAGCAGTTTCCGCCTTTTCCAGCTCGTCACACGCAGCATCATAACAGTTTGCCGCTGCTTCCAATTCCTTTTGAGCAGCTTCTAAATTTTTATCTGCATCATTCTTATTCACCTCCGCTGCTAACAGAGCCTTTTTTGCTTCTTCTGCTTTTTGCTCTTTTTCCTGTAAATCAGCCTCTGCTTTCTCCAATGCTTTCAACGCTGCTTTATAGGCTTTTCCTGCTGCTCCTTCTGCAGCCTCCAAACGTTTCTGCGCTTCTTCATTTGCTTCTTGGGCGCTGTCAAGCTCTGCCTCAGCAACTTTTACATCCTCCTCAGCCTGATTCTTTGCTGCCTGAGCCGCTGCGCTGTTTTCATAAATAATCTCCTGGGCATTTTTTATATCCTCAGCTATTTTTTCTGCTGCTTCATTATTTTGCTCAATTGATTCGGTTAAATTATTTATTTTTTCCGTTGCCTCAATTCCATTTTCATAGAGAATATCCTCGTTTTCATCACCAGCTTCTGTTGCTTTCTTCAGATTTTCCTCTGTATCCTTCGCTGCCTGATTTAAACGATCCAGTTCGCTAACATTACCTTTTACTGCCTCAAGCTCATTTTTCGAATCTTTCAGACTATCCCTTATACTTGACAGTGGCTCCTCATCACTTGTAGCAGGTAATTTTTCCTTTGTACCATCAATTGCATCCTGAGCCTTCTGAATGCTGTTACTTACCTCCACATTCTGCGGTTCACTGGATGCTTTCGGCTCGCTAGACTGCTCCATCGTCGACTCTGGCGCCGGGATATCAACCGGCTCTCCATCCTCCGCCAAAACCGTAAGTACCGGCGAAGTTGCCGTAACAAACGCCATAATACCGATTCCAATAGAACTAACAACCTTTTTGTTCACTAACCTGTTTTTCATTTTCTTTCCCCCTAAAATTATTTTTCTTCCGGTGCTATTCTGTCAAAGAGATATTGCAGGACTTCTTCCGTAAACTTCTTGGCTGCGACACCTATAAAATACGTTCCGTCGTCCTGCCGGACCTGCCGTACCACATCTGCATACATGATCAATGTCTCGGTAACTATGATGATGTCCTTTCCCAGAATGTCCGGACCATCTGCCGGCATGTTCACACCAATTCCCAGCGGGCTTACATCCTGTATGCTGACAAAAAGCTTTCTCTGGTCCTCGCATACTACAATCACTCCATTGGCAGGATACGGCACGCGATCAATCTGCCTTCTTTCCTTTTCCTGCTGCTTCATCATCATCCATTCCTTTCTCCCGTAAAACAGCCTTATCCTTTTTACGCCTTTCATTATACCAAGAGGGGTATCCTGCGAACTGCCTCATTTCACAGGAAACACTCTTCTAATTACCATTTCCGGAAAAAACTTCGCAGATTGTGCTGTTTTCAATCTGCGAAGCCTTATTTTCCATATTTATATCATTTTACAGGGAATTGCGATTCAATTCCTGTGTCATATCCGCATAATACCACAGCTCTCCCTTTCCGCCTTCTTTACTGTAGGCGGCTTCCAGCCTCTGAAAAATCGTGCTGCAGAATTCCAGATCCGTCTTTACCAGCATCAGAATAAAATGACGGTTTCCATATCTGGTAAATGCATCCTCAATCCGAAGCGCTCCTCCGATTACCCCCTTTAAAAGCTGCATCTGCTCCTGAAGATCCAGGGGCCTCTGTGTCTTCTTCTTCTGACTTAAGGTCAGGAACATCAGCACAGCCGGAAATTCATTTCTCTCCTTGGCACGCACAATCAGACGGCAGTAATCCACAAAGCTGGGATAGGTGCAGTAATACGCCCCTTTCACATCCTTTTCCTCAAAAATCGCATGGCGGATATCACATCTTTTCCCCATAAAAGCCTTGTCCATATCACCGGCATCTTTTTTGTGGTTCTCATCCATAATCTCCAGGGACTCAAAACATTCCTGCATCTCCTTTGTGGGAGGCGTCCCCATTTCCCGGGCGTACAGATCCACCGTCTTATTGTAAATATCCAAGGCCTCATCATAACGGTACAGCTCCAGATTGCAGCGCATCAGCTTCAGCTGCCAGTTCTCAAAAGGATAAATCGAAGCCGCCCTTGCATAGAGCTCCAGCCGGCGCTTATAATCCTGATTTTTCCGAAGCTCCGCCTCCAGTTCCTGGGCAGCCCGAATATACAGTTTCTTAAAATACCTGCTCTTATGAAAAAACCACATATCCGACAAATTCGCAGGAAGCAGTTCCCCGCAGTAAAGCTCATTGGCTTTCCATAAAAGTAAGGCTCTTTTGGCGTCTCTTTCATTTCCTGCCTGCTTTAAAACCGCCTCAAACTCCTGCGTATCCAACTCCAGAGGAAGACTGCTCTTAAAACAGCACATACCCTCCCGAATCTCTACATAATCCTCCGCCGGAAGCCCCCCCGCCGTCAATTGTCCCTTCAAACGATAAATGAGATTATTCAGATTCTTATTACGATTTGCCATATCGGCCTTTTCATTCCATCCATACAGATTATCCATAATCTCATTTTTGGAAATGCCGCCCGGCAAAGACAACAGGAGCATCTGAAGCAACCGAATGGATTTGGAGCTCCCGATTTTATTTAAAGCTACCGCTTCCCCGTCGTAATAAACGGCGAAGCCTCCCAACATCTGTATCCGCAAACTTTTTCCCAATCCAACACCTTTCCCCTCCGACAAGCAGATGCTAATCTTTTTCCGCTGTTTTTCCCTGCCTTATAATTATTTCTATCATAAATATACGAAAACGCAAACCCAAGTGTTGACATTTCTACACAAAAGGTATAATATATCAGTATCTACACATAGTATTTAAAACTACATGTTGAAATATAATTATCCATAAAGGAGACATCCATATGAAATTTGAACTTGAAATCAAGGATCCCGGCAGCGCTATCACCCATTTCATCGGTATGCTTATGGCCGTATTTGCCGCCACCCCCCTGCTTATCCGGGCGGCCAGGCAGCCCGACGCCATTCACCTAATATCCCTGGCCATATTCATCGGAAGCATGATACTGCTCTACGCGGCCAGCACCACCTACCACACCCTGAACCTGTCCGAACGTTCCAACCGCATCCTGCGAAAAATCGATCACATGATGATTTTCATCCTGATAGCAGGTTCCTACACCCCCGTCTGCCTCATCGTTCTCGGCGGCAGAACCGGCTACGGCCTCTGCATCCTCGTATGGAGCATAGCCCTGGCAGGAATCCTCATCAAAGCCCTGTGGATCACCTGCCCCAAATGGTTCTCCTCCATATTATATATAGCCATGGGCTGGATCTGCGTCCTGGCCTTCACCCAGATTCTTAATTCTCTGACCCCAGCCGCCTTCGCCTGGCTGCTGGCCGGCGGAATCATCTACACCATAGGCGGAATCATCTACGCATTAAAGCTGCCGATCTTCAACTCAAAACACAAAAACTTCGGCTCCCACGAGATCTTCCACCTCTTCGTCATGGGCGGAAGCATCTGCCACTTCATCATGATGTACGTATTCGTAGCCCCCATGCCAATCTAACGCACCGCTCAAAAGAAAACAAATTAAACACAAAAAATATTCCCATTAGTACAAATTAACCACCAAAGGCTCTTTTTCAATCCCTCACATTGAAAAAGAGCCTTTCTTTATCGCTTCTTTAATCCCCGGTTGCCAAACTCCACAGCATCCCCTATAATAAAAGAACACCATAAAACCAAATACTTTCAACCATACATACACACTTACACCACCAAAATCAGGTCCGGCCGTGCAGGAAGCCGGCACACTTTTCCAATATCAAGTGTCCGGCTGTTCACGCACACGCTGTCTGATATGGGCGAATATTGTCCTAAGCACCAAAAAGCTTCCCAATATCTACACAGGACAATATCCGCACAGAGCAGACAGCGTGTACGTGAACCGTCCGAACACAGATATGGAAAAGTGTGCCGGCTTCCTGCATGGCCGGACCGTCCCCCCACAAAAGCCCTCATGCAAACATACACCTACATCCTAAAATGCTCCGACAACACCCTCTACACCGGCTGGACCACCAATCTAGAAAGACGCCTGGCCACCCACAACCAAGGCAAAGGCGCCAAATACACCCGCACCCGCCTCCCGGTCACCCTGGTCTACTGGGAAACCTTTGATACAAAAAAAGAAGCCATGCAGCGTGAAGCCGCCATTAAAAAACTAAGCCGCCCCCAAAAGGAACGGCTTATCTCCGCAAACCCAATATCCACCTAAAAGGCTCCTGTCCAAATCCCTACTGAAGCAGCGGCATCGGATCCAGGCTCTCTCCATCCTTACGCACCTCAAAATAGAGATTTGCTCCTTCATTGGAATAATACTTCGTAGGCTCGCTGATATATCCCAGCGTTTCTCCCGCCTTCAGATAATCACCCTCACCCACCGTAAGTTCCTTAAGCTGCCCATAAACCAGCTCATATCCGTCTCCGATATCCATCGTCACCGTAGTACCCGTCTCCTCCAGCGTCTCCACAGAAGTAACCTTTCCCTGAGCGGCACACATCACCGATGCATCCAGGGTTCCCTGAATAATTACAGCCGGATTATATTTATACTGATCCAGCGTTGAAAAATAAACGGACTTGTCCATACTGAAATCCAAAATAATATTTCCCGCAATGGGCCAGAAAAGCTTGTCCGTATCCGCAGAGAAGGACAGCGTAGGCTGCTCCGTCATCACATCCGTGCCGGAAGCTTCCTCCATCTCGTTAATCACAATATTCTCCGCAATCTCTGCCTGTTCGGACTGAAAATCGCTTTCCAGCTCCGCTCCATAAGTAACCGTATCCTCTTTAACAGCCTCCTTGCTGTCTTCTTTCTCTTTGGTCTCCTTTTGTCGCTGTGCCGCAGCCGATGCCGCAGCCTGCCGCTCCTCCTCCGCTTTTTCCTCCTGTTCTTTTGCCAGTCTTGCCTGCTCCTCGGCTTGTTTTTGCTCGGCCTTCACTATCTCCTGCTTAAGCTCCTTCTCCTTTTGTTCGCTTTTCCCCACCGTGTACATGCCTATCATGGCAACAACGGCAAGGAGGCAGAGGCTGAATGCCACCGTAACGGCCCTGCCTCCCATTAATGTACTCTTTTTCTTTCTTTTTACTGTCATAAGCTTCACCTCTATACTAGATTTCACACGTTTCTTTGTGCTGCTAACCATAGCATAGCCACTTTAATGAAAGCTTATACATTCCACATTTTTATAAAAATAGCGTAATATTTCCAGATAAGACTGCCCCTCCGCGGCAAAACAATTGGCCTGATACAGGCTTAAACCAAGACCGTGCCCCAGCCCCTTTGTGACAGCCCGAATTCCTTCCTCCGTCTCGTCCAGCGTAAAGCTGCTGGAATTTAAGCAAAAGCGGCTGCGAAACTCCTCTCCTGCCATGGTTTCCTCTCCCACACGGAGCTCCGTTACATAACCGCCCTCATCTCTGCTTATGATTTCGGGAAGCTGGGAGAGTGTCAGAAACTGAATATTCAGATAATCAGCCGATTCCACATCCCCGGGACATTCCACGGACTCCAGATAAGCGTATCCCTCTCCCAAGATCTCCCCGCTTCTCGTTCTTCCGGCACTTACCGCATGAAAAGGAAGCTCCGCAGGAAGTCCCTCAACTGTTAAAATCTGACCCTCTGTGGACCGCACCGCCTCCCACAGCTTTTCCTCATTCTCCTTCCACTGTTCATATCCCCACAGCTTTTCCAGATCCTCCGGCGAAGTATAATGAAACCCCATAGCCTTCAGATCCGTCATCCGGATTGCCTCCGCTGCCGCCTGCAAATCATTAATATGATAAAATTCCATTCCCGCCTTTAAGAGATTGGTTCGTATTATAACAGCCTGAGCTTTCAGGGCCTCCTCCTGGTAGGAAACGGGCATCTGACCCGGAAGAATCCCCGCCACATAATCCTCAATTCCCGGATCCGCAGCCCTCTTCTCCTGTCCTCTCATATTTCCCGTGCGGAAAACTACAGCCACATAAGGAAGCAGTATTACAATTATAAATATGGATATTCCTGTCTTTATTTTTTCCCTCATTTTATATTTTATGAACAGGCGGAAAAAATAGACGTTTTCATTTGCAAAACAGACTTCTCTTTCAGACAAAAAGAGACCGCACCTTCCGTAAAACGGATTGGTACGATCTCTCTGTAAATTATTTTACACTCTCTGCTTCTTACAGCTCCACGCTAATCTTATCCAGATGCCAAATATCATCCACATACTCCTGAATCGTCCTGTCAGAAGAGAACTTGCCGCAGGAAGCCGTATTCAGAATAGCCTTCTTTGCCCATCCCTTTTCATCGCGGTAAGCTTCCTCCACACGCTTGTGTGCCTCCGCATAGGAACGGAAATCCTTCAAAATAAAATAAGTATCCGCCCGATCACTGCTCTTGGTGTTCAGCAGGGAATCATAAATATCCCGGAACCGCTCCGGATCGTTGGGAGCATAGTAGCCGTTGATAAGCTGCATCAGCACCTGACGGATATCCTGATCCGTATTGAAGATATCCATAGGATTGTAACCGCCGTTCTGCTCGTAATTGATAACCTCGTCAGAGCTTAAGCCAAAGATAACGGCGTTCTCCTCACCCATTTCCTCCACCATCTCTACATTGGCTCCGTCCATAGTTCCGATGGTAATAGCGCCGTTCAGCATGAACTTCATGTTACCGGTACCGGAAGCTTCCTTGCTGGCCGTGGAAATCTGCTCGGACACATCAGCCGCTGCGAAGATCCACTCCGCATTGGATACCCGATAATCTTCAATAAATACTACCTTCAGCTTCCCGTTAATAGAAGCATCGTTGTTGATCACTTCTGCCACGGCATTGATCAGCTTGATGGTCAGCTTTGCACGGTGATAGCCTGCAGCCGCCTTAGCGCCGAAGATAAAGGTTCTCGGATAGAAGGGCATCTCCGGATGCTCCTTGATCTGATTGTACAGATACATCACATGAAGAATATTCATCAGCTGACGCTTATACTCATGCAGACGCTTTACCTGTACATCAAAGATAGATCTGGGATCTACCTCCACCCCATTATGCTCCAGAATGTATTTTGCAAGGCGTACCTTATTCTGGTACTTGATATTCATAAATTCCTGCTGAGCCTTTTCATCATCCGCATAAATCTTAAGCTTGCTGATCTGAGACAAATCCGTAATCCATTCATCACCGATGTGCTCGGTTACCCAGGATGCCAGCAGCGGATTGCCGTGAAGCAGGAAGCGGCGCTGTGTGATTCCATTTGTCTTATTGTTGAACTTCTCCGGCATCATCTGGTAGAAGTCTTTAAGCTCCTGATTTTTCAAAATCTCCGTATGAAGTCTTGCAACACCGTTTACGGAATAGCCTGCGGCAATTGCCAGATGAGCCATCTTCACCTGTCCGTCATAGATAATGGCCATCTTGCGTACCTTTTCATGATCTCCCGGATATTTCTTCTGAATCTCCAGGATAAAGCGGCGGTTGATCTCCTCAATGATCTGGTATACGCGGGGAAGCAATCTGGAAAACAGCTCAATCGGCCATTTCTCCAACGCCTCTGACATAATTGTATGGTTTGTATACGCACAGGTCTTTGTGGTTACTTCCCATGCTTCATCCCACTCCAGGTGCTCCTCATCAAGCAGCACACGCATCAGCTCCGCAACTGCTACGGTCGGATGTGTATCATTTAACTGGAAGGTTGCCTTCTCATAAAACTTGCGGATGTCCTTGTGTGCTTCCTTATATTTTGCCACTGCCCTCTGAACGCTGGCAGAGATAAAGAAGTACTGCTGTTTCAGACGAAGCTCTTTTCCTGCCATATGGTTATCATTGGGGTAGAGAACCTCAACGATCAGCTTTGCCAGATTTTCCTCCTCCACGGCCTTCTGATATTCTCCCTTGTCAAAAGAATCCAGGTGGAATGAGTTCATAGGCTCCGCATCCCAGATACGCAGGGTGTTGACTACATTGTTGCCATAACCTACTACCGGCAGATCACAGGGAACCGCACGAACGCTCTGATAGCCCTTCTGTACAAAATGATTCCTTCCCTTTTCGTCTATCTCAATATCTACATAACCGCCGAATTTTACAATCTCAGCATACTCCGGTCTGCGAAGTTCAAAGGGGTTGCCGTTCTTCAGCCACTCGTCCGGCACCTCAAGCTGATAGCCGTCTTTGATCTTCTGTTTGAACATTCCATAATGATATCGGATTCCGCAGCCGTATGCCACATAGCCCAGGGTAGACAGGGAATCCAGGAAGCAGGCTGCCAGCCGCCCAAGTCCGCCGTTTCCAAGAGCCGCATCCGGTTCCTGGTCCTCAATCAGATTCAGGTCGCATCCCAATTCCTCCAGGGCTTCCTTTACGCCGTCATAAAAAGTCAGGTTGATCAGATTGTTTCCCAAAGCACGCCCCATCAAAAACTCCATAGACATGTAGTAGACAATCTTAGGATCCTTCTTCTTCATCTCCTCCTGGGTTGCAAGCCAGGCATCAATCACAGCATCCTTGGTAGCCAATGCTACCGCATTGAAAATCTGCTGCTGGGTCGCCTCCTCCATGTTCTTACGGTACAGTGTCTTTACATTGTAAACAACACTTCTTTTGAAGAGTTCCTTATCAAAAGGTCTCTTGCTCATGGTAAATCCCTCCTGTTATATTATTTTTCTTTATGGACGTTCCACACCCAGGGTTACTTCCTCCCCGTTGATGCTCCAGTCCTTTACATATCCCTTTGTCTCACCGATTCTTACCTCAAGAGCCAATACCTCTGACTGAATGGCTTCCCTGTGAGATGTAAGAAGCTCCGCTATTTTATCATTTCCCTGGCAATAAACAACGATCTTATCCATCACCTCAAAGTCGGCTTCCTTGCGCATGGTCTGAATCTTGCTGATGATCTCCCGGATAAAGCCTTCCTCAATCAGCTCCGGCGTCAGCTTGGTGTCAAGAACCACCGTAATCTCATTGTCTCCGTCAGATACATAGCCCTCGGTCTGGGCCATATCGATCAACAGATCTTCTTCTGATAATACCACAGATACACCGTTTACGTCAAATGTGAGGCTGCCTTTTTCCTTCAGCTCATCCATAGCTGCGTTGCCGTCCACCTCTGCCAGATAGGTACGGATTCCGTTGAGAGATTTTCCGTACTTCGGCCCTACGGTCTTAAGCTGAGGCTTGAAGCTGTAGGTGGTAAAGGAGCGCACGTCGTCCGTAAAGGAGACGGCTTTCACATTCAGCTCATCCCGAATGATATCCTGATAATAACCGTCGAGCTTATAGGGCGCCTTCACAAACATATCGGCAATGGGCTGACGATTCTTAATATTTGCCGCATTTCTGCATGCCCGGCCCATGACTACAATCCGTAGAACCTCGTCCATATTCTTCTCAAGGTCTTTGTCTATCCATTCCGTCTTTACCTCCGGGAAGTCACAGAGGTGAATACTCTCCGGCGCGCTCTTGTCAATGCCGCACACCAGATTCCGATAAATATCCTCGGTGATAAACGGCACCATAGGAGCCGCCGCCTTGCAGATAGTTACAAGGGCGGTGTAGAGGGTCATATAAGCATTTACTTTATCCTGCTCCATGCCCTTTGCCCAGAACCGTTCCCGGCTGCGGCGCACATACCAGTTGCTCATATCGTCCACAAACTCCTGAAGCGCTCTGGCTGTCTCAGGAATCCGGTAGTTGGCCAGATTATCATCCACCTGACCCACGACGGTGTTCAGCTTGGAGAGAAGCCATTTGTCCATGACATTCAGGGAATCATAGTTCAGCTCATATTTTGTCGCATCAAAATTATCAATGTTTGCATACAGTACAAAGAAAGCGTAAGTATTCCACAGCGTACCCATGAATTTGCGCTGTCCTTCCATCACGGCCTTTCCGTGGAAACGGTTGGGCAGCCAGGGAGCGCTGTTCACATAGAAGTACCAGCGGATGGCGTCCGCACCGTAGGTTGCCAATGCATCAAAGGGATCTACGGCATTTCCTTTAGACTTGCTCATCTTCTGTCCGTTCTCGTCCTGCACATGGCCCAGTACGATGACATTTTCATAGGGGGCCTTGTTGAAAATCAGCGTGGACTCGGCGAGTAGGGAGTAGAACCAGCCTCTTGTCTGGTCCACAGCCTCGGAAATAAACTGGGCCGGGAACTGCTGCTCAAACAAATCCTGATTTTCAAAGGGATAGTGGTGCTGTGCAAAGGGCATGGCTCCGGAATCAAACCAGCAGTCAATGACCTCCGGGACGCGGTGCATTTCCCTGCCGCACTCCGGGCACTTGATGGTAATCTCATCAATGTAGGGGCGGTGAAGCTCTACGGTCAGCGCTCTCTCATTGCCGCTCATCTCCAAAAGCTCCTGGCGGCTTCCGATGGCATGCTGATGGCCGCACTCGCACTCCCATACGTTTAAGGGCGTTCCCCAGTAGCGGTTCCGGCTGATTCCCCAGTCCTGAATATTCTCAAGCCAGTCTCCGAAGCGTCCCTTGCCGATGCTCTCCGGAATCCAGTTGATGGTGTTGTTGTTGCGGATCAGATCCTCCTTGACCGCTGTCATTTTGATAAACCAGGATTCCCTTGCGTAGTAGATAAGGGGCGTATCACAGCGCCAGCAGAAGGGATAATCATGCTCAAACTTGGGTGCGGAAAAGAGCTTGCCTTCCTTGTCCAGATCCTTGAGGATCTCCGGGTCCGCCTTTTTGACAAACATTCCCGCATAGGGAGTTTCCTCCGTCATATCGCCCTTACCGTCCACAAACTGTACAAAGGGCAGATCATACCTGCGGCCTACCTGAGCGTCATCCTCACCGAAGGCCGGTGCGATGTGTACGATTCCTGTTCCGTCTGTCATGGTAACATAGGTGTCACATGTTACATAGTGGCCTTTTTTCTTCTGCTTTGCGGCTGCCTCACCGGTACAGGGGAATAGTGGCTCATACTCTTTGTATTCCAGATCCGTTCCTTTGAAAGTCTCAAGGATCTCATAAGCCGGCTGATCTTCTTCGGTCAGAGAACCAAGCACCTTGTCAAGCAGCTCCTGTGCCATATAATAGGTATAGCCGTCCGCAGCCTTTGCCTTTACGTAAGTGTCATTTGGATTCACACAGAGTGCCACGTTGGAGGGCAGGGTCCAGGGTGTTGTGGTCCATGCCAGGAAATATGCATCCTCTCCCACTACCTTAAAGCGGACAATGGCGGAACGCTCCTTTACTGCCTTATAGCCCTGAGCCACCTCATGAGAGGACAGGGGAGTCCCGCAGCGGGGGCAGTAGGGTACAATCTTAAATCCTTTGTATAAAAGACCCTTTTTCCAAATCTCCTTTAAAGCCCACCATTCGGATTCGATGTAATCATCATGATAGGTTACGTAGGGATCATCCATATCGGCCCAGAATCCTACGGTACCGGAGAAATCCTCCCACATGCCCTTGTATTTCCAGACGCTTTCCTTGCATTTTGTGATAAAGGGATCGAGACCGTATTCCTCGATCTGTTCTTTTCCGTCAAGGCCCAGAAGTTTCTCTACCTCCAGCTCAACGGGGAGTCCGTGGGTGTCCCAGCCGGCTTTTCTCGGAACCATATAGCCCTTCATGGTGCGGTATCTGGGAATCATATCCTTGATAACACGGGTCAGTACATGTCCGATGTGTGGCTTTCCGTTGGCTGTGGGCGGTCCGTCATAAAAGGTATAGGTTTCGCCGTCCTTGCGGTTTTCCATACTTTTCTCAAAAATGTGGTTTTCTTTCCAGAAGTTTTCCACATTTTTTTCCCGCTCTACAAAATTCAGATTGGGTGATACTTTTTCGTACATAAGTGCCTCCTGTTGATTTTACTTCTTTCAAAAATAAAGCTCCCATCCTGTAAAAGGACGGAAGCCTTGCTTCTGTTATACCACCTGTTACTGCATGCTGTCACATGCGTTTCCCTTTAACGGAGGAAGGCCGTCAGTACCTATGAAAGCAGTCCTGTAACAGATGCTTTCCTTCAGCCTGCAGCTCGGAAGTGATCTTCGGAAAAATCCTACTTGCACCGGGCTTTCACCCTCCCCGGCTCGCTTTGCCGTTTGGACTTTTCTTACTCTCTTCGTCTCTGCCTTTTCTTATCGTTCATTAGTATAACGTGTTTTTGCTTGGTTTGTCAATGTTTTCGGTTCTTTTCTTAAAGAATTGTAAACTTTTTGTAATAGACCTTGCACCTATAAAAAAAATAACATATACTTGAAAGTGTTATTTTTCTAAAGACCGATTGATAATAGTATCTTTTCTATATACGGAAGTTTAATACGATAAATATCATCTCATACTTGTATTCTAAAGGAGTTTTCAAATATGAAATTTTCACATAGATTTTTGGCTGCGGCTCTTGGCCTGGCTCTCTTTGGTTCCGCCTGTTTTCAGCCGCTGGATGCGGATGCCGCCAAAAAGAAGAAAGGACCTACGGCCGCCGAGATTGCCGCTGCGGAGAAGGCCGAGCAGGAACGGCAGGATGCTTACAATAAAACCATTGATTCCAATCAGATAGAGGGCTGGCCTCAGGGACCGCAGATTTATGCGGAGTCCGCTGTTGTGATGGAGGCGGATACGGGAACTATTCTTTATAATAAAGATATGGATATGCACAATTATCCGGCCAGTATTACCAAGATTATGACGGCTCTTGTCACGCTGGAGCATTGCTCTTTGGATGAAATGGTAACTTATTCCTATTATGCCACTCATTCTATTGAACGCAACAGCAGCAGTATCGGTACTACGGAAGGGGAAGAGCTGACCGTAGAGGAGTCACTCTACGCCCTTCTTCTGGAGTCTGCCAATGAATGCGGCAACGGACTGGCGGAGCATGTGGCAGGCTCTGTGGAAGCATTTGCCGATATGATGAACGAAAAGGCGGCGGAGCTTGGATGTACGAATACTCATTTTGTCAATCCTCACGGCCTTCATGACGACAATCATTATACCTCCGCATATGATATGGCTCTGATTATGAAAGCCGCGCTGGAAAATGATATCTTTGTACGTATTTCCGGAACGGCAAGCTATGATATGCGCGCTACCAACAAGGATGATGAAATCACTTATATGAAGAATCATCATTATATGATTGGGCCGTATAAAGGTATCTCAAAATATCTGGATGATACGGTAATTGCGGGAAAAACCGGCGGTACTACTGCCGCTAAGAATACTCTTGTCACGGCGGCGGAGCGGAATGGTTTAACGTTGATTGTTGTTACTATGCGGACAGGAGGCGATCCAAGCGGCGAGAAGGGCGTTCCCTTATTTCCGGATACGGCTCTTCTTCTCAATTATGCTTCGGAGAATTTCAGTAAGGTCAATGTGGCTGCTAATGAGACGAATTTTTCCGTAAATAATTCAGGCTTTTTTCATACGGGCAGCGCTATTTTTGGTCAGACGGATCCTTTGATTGAGATTAATAAAAATGATTATATTGTTCTTCCCAACGGCACAGCCTTTACGGATGCCGCCCCGGAATTGATTTTTCAAAGTGATGAAAGCACCGATTCCATTGCCACACTCTCTTATACCTGGCAGGGACAACCCGTTGGCTCGGCTTCCATAGAGCTTGCCAAGTCTACCGTGCAGGAATTTGCTTTTGATCGAAATACAGGGGATCCGGAACTTCCGGATGATGAAAATGAGGCGGAAAATGCACCGAAAAAGTTTATCCGGATTAATATACGGCTGATTTCCATGGCTGTTATTGGTATTGCCGCTATTTTTCTTATCTATCTGCTTCTTCGTCAGCTTATGAAATTTTTTAATATTTCATTCAATATGGAGCAGCTCCGCCGGCGCTTTCGCCGCCGTCAGCGGATTAGGAAAAAAAGGCGTATAAAGCCCAGAAAGCGGTATAAGAGAACGCCGAAAAAGAGAGAATCCGCTTATCATGAATTGGATTTATAGTATGTTCTCTGAATGCTGATAAAAAGGAATATCTTAAGGCTCTTGAGCTTTTGTGATATTCCTTTTTTTCTATGTTTTTTCTTATTTATAATTTCTTTGCTTCTGCAAGTCTTTCTTCAAATTGTTCATAAAAATCTACGGCTTTTTCATAAGGCTTTACATAAAAGCTTTTCAGCAGATACATACTGAGACTTTTTCGAAAGCCTCCTTCTTCTGTATGCTCGATCCGTTTGGACAGTGCTTTCAAAAAATAATGCCACTCTGTGATAAAAGCCTCGTTTTGCTTCGGATTAGGCGTGTCTATCCACTTCTGCACCTTTATTTTTGTCTTCGGCTCTTTTTTACATTCATGTACTTGAAGAAAATATTGAAAACCTCCGTTCTCGTAGTAACGTCCCATAGGAAAAATGCGGCACATGCCCGGACGGAAAGGATGAATATCACAGCGGCCGTCTTCATTGAGGAAACCGCATTGTTCCATTTGACCTGCCATTTTCAGGTTTGGCAGCACAATTCCTTCTGCCAGATTTAATTCTATTTTTTCCTCCTTCAAAAGATCTTCAAAGGAGCGGTTTAAACCTGTTGTTAAATGGTAGATATCATAGGGATCTAATACGATACTGCTCCCCATTCCCCGGCAGCACTCGCAGCAGCCTTCACAGCCTCCGCAGTCCGCCCTTACCATATCACGCAGACCGTATAATTTTCCGTCTGAGACTTCTTTCATATCTATTTCCCGATCCATTTTTTATCCCTTTCCTTTTCATGTATTTTTCTTTTTATGTTTTGCATTTTATTCTTCTGCAGTTGGTGCGGCAGAACAAATACCTTTTCTTCACTTTTTACTTGTGTACTTGTTTATTTTATGGTACACTCTTATCTGGAAGTCAGTCAAGATTGATTTTCAAATATAATCATATTGTCCCTTTAAAATAGTATTTGTTCCCTTAGTTAAATGGATATAACACGAGCCTCCTAAGCCCGAATTGTGAGTTCGATTCTCGCAGGGAACACTAAAAAACTGTAAATTCAATAGAGTTTACAGTTTTTTATAAATATTTAAAAGGAGCTATTGATTCAATCTAATTCAATCAACAGCTCCCATTCACATACATTTATCTTATATCTACGGATGAAATATCATTTCCCCCTGCAGCCATATCACGCCCTTAAATCTACGGCCAACCCCGGGTTCTCCCAACAAGTCTTTTTGATTGATACAGACCTCAAATATCAGATCATGGCTCTCCACGGTCAATACATAGATCTTTTCTTCCGTCAGACTGTTCTCCACCAGATTATATTCCAGTATCTCTCCCAGGATGCTATAATGGTCACACTCCACACCGTAAGGCATAAAGTATGTAGAAACAATGGAAAACACATCCTCATCCGCAATTCTTCTGGAAATCATGGAATAGATATCCATATCCTCCAGAGTAAGATTTTCAATCGCTTCCTCATCGCCGTCCCTGGCAGCCTGTATCATCTTTGTCCGCTGAAGCACGGCCTCGGAATTTTCTTCCTCCGTCATTCCCTTGATTACAGGAAGTAACACTTTTCCGCCTGTGGAAAGACCGGAAAATCTCAGCGTTACCGTACAGGAGGAAAGCTGATTAAGCCGCTGCTCATTCAGCAGATCCGCCACATTCTGAACGTAGAAAATAATGGATACGCCCAGAGACAGATCATCGCATACACCAGCATAGGATTCCTTTTCCGCATGGCGCTCTACCGTCACCGTGTCATACAGCTTTTCCTGCTTTCCCTGAAAATAGGGAAGATAGTAATCCCTCTGATAATTTCCCTCTTCGTCATATTCTCCTCGGAGAAGGATTCCCATTCCCGGTGCAAATTCCTTTTTCCGCTCGGAAAAATCCTTTCCGTTTCGATTGCCGGAGGTTCGCTCGCACTGATAGCTCTCTTCCGTCATCCGGAGCAGATTACTAAGCTCCGCTTTTTCTCTGATGTCACTAAAGCCTACAGCTCTTAAATACTCATGCACCGTATTTCACCTCCTCTTTGCAATTGTGCACGGCAATCCCGTTATTCGGGCAGGTTATCCACACAATTACATATTTATCCGCTTTTTTATTTGATAACCGTCTGTCCGCCCATATAAGGCTGCAATGCCTTCGGGATGCTGACACTTCCGTCCGCGTTTAAATTGTTCTCTAAAAATGCAATCAACATTCTGGGCGGCGCAACTACCGTATTATTTAATGTATGCGCAAAGTATTTCCCATTTTCGCCGTTGATGCGGATTTTCAGCCTGCGGGCCTGGGCATCTCCAAGATTGGAACAGCTTCCCACCTCAAAATACTTCTTCTGACGGGGAGACCATGCTTCCACATCCACAGACTTCACCTTCAAATCCGCCAAATCTCCGGAGCAACATTCCAAAGTCCGAACAGGAATATCCAGAGAGCGGAATAAATCCACCGTATTCTGCCACAGCCTGTCAAACCACATGGGGCTTTCCTCCGGCTCGCAGACTACAATCATTTCCTGCTTTTCAAATTGATGAATCCGGTATACACCCCTCTCCTCCAGTCCGTGTGCACCCTTCTCCTTCCGGAAACAGGGAGAATAGCTGGTAAGAGTCTGAGGCAGGGTCTCCGGCTGTAAAATGGTATCAATAAACTTTCCAATCATAGAATGTTCGCTTGTTCCGATGAGGTACAAATCTTCTCCCTCAATCTTATACATCATGGCGTCCATTTCCGCAAAGCTCATAACTCCTGTTACCACATTGCTGCGGATCATAAAAGGCGGCACACAGTAGGTAAAGCCTCTGCCAATCATAAAGTCTCTGGCATATGCAATGACTGCGGAATGAAGCCTTGCAATATCACCCATTAAATAATAGAAACCGTTTCCGGCAACCTTTCTGGCGCTGTCCAGATCAATCCCGTTGAATTTTTCCATTATCTCCGTATGATAGGGAACCTCAAAATCAGGCACAACCGGTTCTCCATACCTCTGTACCTCCACATTCTCACTGTCATCCCTGCCTATTGGCACACTGGGATCAATGATATTCGGTATGGTCATCATAATCTTTAAAATTTTCTCATCCAGCTCTTTTTCCTTCTCGGAAAGGGCTGTAAGACGATCCGCCTGGGCCGCAACCTGCTTTTTAATCTCCTCGGCCTCCTCCTTTTTTCCCTGTCCCATCAGAGCACCGATTTGCTTGGACAGCTTGTTCCGCGCCGCACGCAGAGAATCGGCCTCCTGCTGTGCGCTGCGTTTTTCCGCATCCATTGCGATTACCTCATCCACCAGGCCAAGCTTTTGATCCTGGAATTTATTTTTAATATTCTGCTTTACGATATCCGGGTTCTCCCGTACAAATTTCATATCCAACATATCTTATTTTCTCCTTTTGATTTTCTATAGCAATTTATATAATTTATCAGACTGTTATCATCATATACTACTCTCTTTTATTTTTCAAGCCCGGTTTTAGTCCCGGCCTCTCGCTTTCCGCAAAGCCTTCTCTTCCTCTTCGGAAAGAAGAATTTCACTTTCGCCTTTTTTGATTTCTTTGATATAAATATAATTTCCTTCGTTGGCATAAACGGAATTGATTACAAAACCATTTTCCTCCTGATTGAGAAGCGCCAGAGCAAAACTCAGCTCTCCGCTCATTTCACGAAATGCATCATATTTTACCATCCCCATTTTTTGATAGGTCATACGCTGAACTCTCTGCAGAAGCTCCATTTCCTGCTTTATCTCTTTGTTTGTTTTATCAGCATTTTCAACCTTTACCATACAGGAAAGAAGCATACTCTCCAAACTTTTCCCGTCCTGACCTTCCAAAAAAGCTTCCAAACGTTTTTTTAACCTTTTCGATTTACATAACATCACAATTATTAAAATAATCAGTAGAACCACAAGAGCCATCAGGGCAAAAAGATAATAGGCCGGATCAATTCCTGTGTACTGATAGATATATTCCATAATCGGGCTATTCATGCCGTTTCCTCCGTGTATAATCCCATTGATCAGAACTGTTTTATCCTATGCAGTCGTATGTCTGCTGTTTAAGATCAAATCAATAATCCGTTCCAAATCGTCTCTTGAATAATATTCTATTTCGATCTTTCCCTTTCCCTTTGCCTTTTGATGAATGGATACCTTGCTTCCCACAGCTGCCTTCATTTTTTCTTCCAGATCCGTATAGATAAAATCCTCTACTATAGGCTCCTTATTCTTTTCCTTTTTTTCCTTTTGCAGATCCTTTACAATCTTTTCAACCTCACGAACACTCAGCTTTTCATCAAATACACGGGCAGCCGTTACTGCCTGCAGCTCAGGATCTTCAATTCCAAGCAATGCCCTGGCATGTCCGGTTGTCAGCATATCATCTATCACCATCTGCTGCACCCGTTCATCCAGCTTTAAAAGGCGCATAGAATTTGTTACAGTCGCACGGCTTTTAGATACACGCTCCGCCACCTCATCCTGCTTTAAATGGAATTCCTCTAACAGACGCTTATAGGCAATTGCTTCTTCAATGGGATTAAGACTTTCTCTCTGGATATTTTCAATCAGAGAAATTTCCACCACTTCTATATCCGTATAGTCCTTGACAATGACAGGAACCTCTTTTAATCCTGCCAGCTTTGCCGCACGCCATCTGCGCTCACCGGCAATAATCTCATAGAATCCGTTTTTTTCCTGTACAATTAAAGGCTGTATGATTCCAAATTGCTTGATGGAATCCGCAAGCTCTACCAAAGCATCCTCATCAAATTGCTTTCTGGGCTGATCCTTATTCGGTCCAACCTTTGAGATCTTCACCTTTAATTCGACGGGTTTCTCCACAATCTTTTCTACTACTTTTTCTACAATTTTTTCTTTTCCGGGCTGTGTTGTTTTAATAGTCTCCGGAATCAGACTGTCCAACCCTTTTCCCAATCCGCTCTTTCTTGCCGCCACTTATTCGTTCCTCCTGCTAATTACTTCTTCTGCCAAAGCCCGGTAGCTCTCCGCTCCGGCTGATTTTGAATCATAAATGGTAATTGGATATCCATGACTGGGCGCCTCCGCCAGCCGGACATTTCTTGGAATAATTGTAGCATACACTTTCTGCTTAACATTGGCTCTTACATTTTCCACCACCTGCAGGGATAGATTTGTTCTGGCATCAAACATTGTAAACACAATTCCTTCAATATCCAAGTAAGGATTTAAACGCTCCCTAACCAAATTGATGGTATGTATCAACTGACTTAATCCTTCCAGGGCATAATACTCACATTGTATAGGAACAAGAACTGTATCGGCAGTTGTCATGGCATTGATTGTCAAAAGATTCAATGACGGAGGGCAATCAATTAAGATAAAATCAAACCGTTCCTTTACTTTCTCCACTTCTTTTCGAATAATATATTCCTTTTCCTGAATTCCAATTAACTCGATCTCAGCAGCTGCAAGATCCACACTGGACGGTATAATATAAAGGTTTTCAAATTCCGTATACTCAATACATTCCTGAATAGATACTTCTCCGAGGATTAAATCATACACGGTATTTTCCAATTGACCTTTATCCATCCCAACACCACTTGTTGCATTTCCCTGTGGATCTAAATCAATCAACAGCACCTGTTTATTTTTTTCTGCCAAGGCGGCCGAAAGATTGATTGCTGTAGTTGTCTTTCCTACACCGCCTTTTTGATTAGCGATTGCTATTATTCTTCCCATAAAATGTGTACCTTCCTTTTCAATGTTTCACGTGAAACATTCTCTTCTCGCTAAAACCCATTATATCATAGATATATAAATTATAAAACAAATTTTAGAAATTCTTAAATGTTTCACGTGAAACATTTTTATTTTACTCTATAATGGTTCTTTCGTAGGTATTCCGGCCTTTCTCGGATACTTTGCCGGCGTACTTTTTACCTTTCTGATTTGCAAAAGACAACGTGATATATCAGAACCCGGAAGTACAAAATCTTCTCTTCTTTCCAAGCTTCCACCTAATAGCAAAATTGCTCTCTCCCCGGTTTTTAACTCATCCTGAACCTTGGCGGATTTATAAGAAATAAAAGATCCGCCAATTTTAACAAAAGGAAGACAATACTCAGATAAAGAAGATAAATTTGCAACTGCTCTGGATACACAGTAATCAAACTGCTCCCTATACTCCTTCTTTTTTGCCAGCTCCTCAGCACGTCCATGTACAGCTTTTATATGTTCTAACCCAAGCTTTTGAATCACATCCTGTAAAAAACTTATTCGCTTATTCAGGGAATCCACTAAAACTACATGCAAATCTGGATATACAATTTTTAAAGGAATCCCCGGAAACCCGGCTCCTGTTCCCATATCAATAAGACTCCCTTTCGGCTCCTCCAATCTGCATATCATAAGACTGTCAATAAAATGCTTACAAAGCACTTCTTCAAATTCTGTAATCGCAGTCAAATTCATTACCTTATTTTTTTTAATCAACAAATCATAATAATTCAATAACTGTTCTGCCTGTCTATCCGTCAAGGAAATCCGAAGCATCTGAAAAGCATCCTTTATCTCTATTTGCTTATCCATTTTCTTTACTCTCTCTTATACTTACTTTACTCTCTTTAACTGCTCCATATACACAAGCAATACCGAAATATCAGCCGGCGATACGCCGGAAATGCGGGATGCCTGACCAATGGAAATCGGACGGTATTGCTCCAGTTTCTGTCTTGCCTCAATTCGGAGGCTCGGAACCTTATCATAGGAAAAATCCTTCGGTATCTGTTTTTTCTCCAGCTTTTTAAATTGTTCCACCTGCTTCTTCTGCCGCTTAATATATCCATCATACTTAATATTAATATTTACTTGCTCCGCAACTCCCCGGACAAAATCCGCAGGACGTTGCGGGTCTAAAGGAGCAAGCATATGATAATTTAATTCCGGTCGGCGGATTAGTTCTCCCAAAGTTGTACCTGAGGTCAGAGGTGTACTTCCTGCTTCCCTTAAAAGTGATTGTACTTCTTTCCCTGTTCCTATATTTACATGCTCCACCCGCTTTATTTCTTCTTCAATCTGTTCTTCCTTTTTTAACAGTTCCTGATAACGTTCCTCGGAAATCAAGCCAATCTCATATCCAAGCTTTGTCAAACGCAGATCCGCATTATCCTGACGAAGAAGCAAACGATACTCTGCCCGCGAAGTCATCATGCGATATGGTTCTCTGTTCTCCTTAGTCACCAGATCATCCACCAGCACACCAATATAAGCCTGAGAACGATCCAGGACAATAAGCTCTTTTCCCAATACTCTTCTCGCCGCATTGATTCCCGCCAAAAGTCCCTGAGCCGCAGCCTCCTCATAGCCGGAGCTTCCGTTGAACTGTCCTCCGCTGAACAATCCCGCTATACTCCGAAACTCCAGAGTAGGCAAAAGCTGACGGGGATCAATGCAATCATATTCAATGGCATAGGCATTGCGGACAATCCGCACATGCTCCAAGCCTGCCACAGAAGAATACATTTCATGCTGAACATCTTCCGGAAGGGAACTGGACATACCGCCCACATACATCTCATTTGTATAAAGCCCCTCCGGCTCAATAAATACCTGATGCCGGTTCTTATCCGCAAATTTTACTACCTTATCTTCTATGGATGGGCAATATCTGGGCCCTGTTCCCTCAATAATTCCGGAATAGAGAGGCGAGCGATCCAGATTATTTTTTATAATATCATGTGTCCTTTCATTGGTATAAGTAAGCCAGCAGGAAACCTGCTCCTTTTGAACAGAATCAGGATCCGTCGTAAAGGAAAACGGAATGATTTTGTCATCTCCTGTCTGCTCCTCCATTTTCGTAAAATCAATGGAACGCTTATCTATACGCGCCGGTGTTCCCGTCTTAAAGCGCAGCATCTTAATTCCCAGAGCTTTCAGTGAATCTGTCAGATAATTGGCAGCCTGCAATCCGTTCGGTCCCGTAGCATTGCTTACCTCGCCGTAAACACAGCGAGCCCTCAGATAAGTACCTGTACAGAGCACTACGGCATCTCCATAATAAACTGCTCCCGAATAAGTCCTTATACCAACCGCTCTATGATCCTCCGTCAAAATTTCCGTTACTTCCGTCTGCACAATAGACAGATGATCCGTATTTTCCAAAGTTCTGCGCATACTGCGGCTGTATTCCGCCTTATCTGCCTGAGCACGGAGAGAATGAACAGCCGGCCCCTTGGACAGATTAAGCATTTTGGATTGAATAAAAGTATTGTCAATATTTTTTCCCATTTCTCCCCCCAGGGCGTCAATTTCTCTTACCAAATGACCCTTGGAGGTTCCTCCTATATTGGGATTACAGGGCATCAATGCAATACTGTCAATACTTACCGTAAACATAATGGTATCCAAATTAAGCCTGGCACAGGCCAAAGCCGCCTCACATCCTGCATGGCCCGCCCCTACTACAATTACCTGACATTTTTCCGTATATACTGCCTTCATAATTATCTTCCTCTGTTATTTCCCCGTACAAAATTTACTGAAAATCTCCTGAATCAAATCTTCACTCATTTCCTCTCCTAATATATACCCCAGTGAGGTATATGAATCCATCAAATCAATCGTATAAAAATCCTCGGGCATTCCGGCATTTATACTGTCCTGAACTCTTAAGAGAGCAGACTTTGCCTCCGTTAAAGCATTTTTATGACGAATATTTGTAAGCATAAATTCATCATTGAAAGAAATGCTTCCTTTATAAAACAAATCCCGAATGGATTCTTCCAAAAGATCAATTCCTTCTCTCTTCTCTGCGGAAAGTGTAACAACATCATATTCAACACCGATTCGCTCCTCCAGTATCTCACGGCTTACCGCAGAAGGCAAATCCGACTTATTCAGTACAATGATTACCTTCTTATGCTGCAGAAGCTTTAGAATCTCTTCATCATTCTGATCCAGCATACAAGAGCTGTCCACCACATAGAGAATCAGATCCGCATCCCTTGCCTGTTCCTTTGCCCGATCAACGCCTATCTTCTCCACCACATCCTCCGTAGTACGGATACCTGCCGTATCAAGAAGCTTTAAACTGAAACCATTGAGACAGAGCTGCTCCTCCAGTACATCCCTGGTGGTTCCCGCAATCTCCGTTACAATTGCACGCTCCTCTCTTAACAGGGCATTTAAAAGAGAAGATTTACCGGCATTGGGCTTACCCAGTATTACGGTCTTAATTCCTTCTTTAATGATCTTTCCGTTTTCAAAGGTATCAATCATAGCATCCATCTGCTTAATCAAATCCTTCAGCACCCCGGATAGCTTATCTCCATATCCATCCAGACTGATATGCTCGGGATCATCCAAAGCGGACTCCAAAAAGGCGCTCTCATACAAAATCTGTTCCCGAAATGATCGAATACGGCTGCTGACGGAACCCTTAAGCTGATGAAGAGAGCTGTCAAGAGCCAACTGATTTCCGGCCTGTATCACATCCATAACTGCTTCGGCCTGTGACAGATCCAGTCTTCCGTTTAAAAAAGCCCGCTTTGTAAATTCCCCCGGCTCGGCAGGACGCGCCCCCTGCCGGATAATTAGCTCCAGAATCCGGCGCATGATAAGGACTCCTCCATGGCAATCAACCTCTACCGTATCCTCTGCGGTGTAGCTGTGAGGCCCCTTCATTAAAAGGATAATAACCTCATCTAAAAGCTCTCCCCGCTCATCATAAATATGACCGTAATGAATGGTATAAGAGGGCTGCTCCAACATGCGCTTGTTCCGATCTTTGGAACGGAAAATCCGATCCATTATGGTAAATGCATCTTCCCCGCTGATACGGATAATACCGATTCCGGCATTGGACATAGCCGAAGCCGCTGCTACAATGGTATCCTGACTCATATAAAATTTCCTCTTTTCTGTCTGTTGCAAAAAGGAACGCATTAGCGTTCCTTTTTCTTATAATTGCGGTTATAACGATTCCGATTTCTTCCGTTATAATTGTTATCCAAACGTACCCCTTCCCTTAAGGTTACAACAACTCTCCGATAAGGCTCCTCACCCTCGCTATGCGTGCATACAAACTTATCATTCTGAAGGGCGGAATGAATGACCCTGCGTTCATAAGGATTCATAGGCTCCAAGGAAACAGGCTTTCTTGTTCTCTTTACCTTATGAGAAATATTCTTTGCAAGATTTTCCAGTGTTGCTCTTCTTCTCTCTCTGTAATTCTCTGTGTCTACCTTAACCCTGATATAGTCCTCACTGTTTTTATTTGCCACAAGACTTGCAAGATATTGAAGAGAATCCAGTGTCTGGCCTCTCTTACCAATAAGAACGCCCATGTCGTCCCCCTCAAGATCCACAGTAATTTCCCGATCCGCAGGACTTGCGGTTATTGTCACCTGAACCTTCATCTCCATAGCGGAAAAAACCTTATCAAGAAATTCCTTTACGGGCTCCGTATGAATCTCAATTACCTTTTCCGGCTTTTTCTCCTGCTTTTCTTTTTTCCCCGGTTCCTCTTTTTTCTCGGATACTGCCGGCTTTTCTTCTCTAACGGGCTCTTTTTTTGCTTCCTTCTTAGCTTCCCTTGCAAGCTCTTTTTTCGGCTCCTTCTTAAGCTCCGTTTCCGCCGCTTTCCCGGCAGACTTTTCATTTACCTTTTCTAATATTTTCTCAACTTCCTTTTCCGCCTTCCTGGAAGTCTGAACCTCTTCCTCTGTCCGGACATGGGCTTTGATAACAGCCTTCTTGCTTCCAATTCCCAAGAATCCCGTACTGCCCTGAGAAATCACTTCATAAGCAATCTTATCCCTTGTAGTTCCGAATTTAATTGCTGCCTCTAAAATGGCATCATCAACGGTCTTTGCAGAAACCTCAATATATTCCATGTTGCAGCCCCCTATTCCTTACTTATTTTTACTTTTTTTATCATTCTTTTCGTTATATTGTTCTACCATTCGGGCCTTGGCCGCCAAACTTCCGGGCTTTGCGGTACCCTTATTATAATAAGCCGTAGAATCCTGAATTGCTTTCTGACGTTCCTCTGCGGTAATCTCTCTCTTTGAGGTCTCCACATTCTTAGTACTTGTCCTGGCAACCGTATTGAGCCTTTCCGGAGGAAGACCGTCCTTTTCCCTCTTTCGATTATATGCTTCAATATTCTTTTTAATCTCTTCATCAATATCCATCTTGCTCAGATGCTTATTGATAATCACCTGCTGAATGGTACGAACTACCGCACTCATAATCCAGTAAATGCCTACACCGACAGGAAGGATAGCACAGAAATATACGGACATAAGCGGCATGAAATTATTCATCATCTTCATGGACTGCATCATTTCATTGTTCTCGCCGTCCCCGGAAGCGCCTGCCTGGGGCATCAGCTTTAAACTGAACCACTGGCTCAGGCCTGCCAATACAGGAATCAGAAGCGCAATCACAATCCACAGATAATTCCCGTCGGCAAAACTCTCCTTAATGGTATACCAGGGCGAATTCACAATATTAAGTCCCAGAAAGCTGTTAAAACCGCTTAAGGTATGCTGCGTACTCTCCACAACACCGCTCAGGCTTGGGAACTCCAGAGCAATGCTTTCCCACTCCGAAGTTGTTGCCTTATTCAAAACATCAATAATGGTATTCTCCAGAGCAAAATCACGCTTCTGGAAAGACGCTGCGCTTTTCAGGCCCTGAATAAATGTGCTTCCGCCTGTGGTACTCAGCAAATCGGTTACCAGAGGATAGTAAGCCATCTTAATCTTATCAATATATGCAGGTATCGCATACACAACTGCATATACCGCAAGAAGAACGGGAAGCTGAACCAGCATAGGAAGACATGTTCCTGTAGGAGATGTGCCGTACTTGGCATAAACTGCCTTTGTCTCATCCTGCATCTTCAGCATAGATGCCTGATCCTGTTTTCCCTTATATTTTTTCTGAATCGCCTGAATCTCCGGATTCATGCGCATGGACATTCTGGAAAACTTCTGCTGCTTGTATGTCAGCGGAATCATCAGCATATATACGATAATCGTAAACAAAATAATAGCAACGCCTACATTGGCAACTCCGACAGAATCCAGAAAATTAAATATCTGATTAATAATCCAGCCTAAAATTCTTGCAATATCTCCTAAAATAAACCTGGAATCCTGCGTTAAAAACAAATTTGTCAATGGAAAAATCCTCCTTTAGCTTTTACCCCTTAGGGCACCGGATCATATCCACCCTTCGAAAACGGATTGCATCTTAAAATTCTCCATGCAGCCAGAATCCCTCCCTTTAAAGCTCCGTATTTCTCAATGGCCTCCAGACCGTACTGAGAGCAGCTTGGAATATATGGGCATCTGGTGCTTTTCATCGGTGATAGATATTTCTGATAAAATTGAATCAATCTGATCAATATGATTTTCATCCTTTTTTGATAACTCCCTGAAGCTTTCCCAAGTGAAGCAACGCGCTGCGAATCTCCCCGAAGGTTCTTCCCTTTGCATTGACCCTTGCGATGACTACCATGTCCAAACCACTATTGAACATGTCTTCCTGTAGCCGGTAGCTTTCCCGAACCAGTCTTGTAATACGGTGTCTCACCACACTGTTGCCTACCTTTTTACTTACGGAAACACCAAGACGGTTCTTTGCAAGACCGTTTTCTCTCACATAGAGAACCAGATAACGGTTTGCGCAGGATTTTCCTTCCTTATATATAAGCTGAAAATCCCTGTTTTTTTTCAACGATTCCGAATGAGGATATTTCATATCTCCTCCAACCTAAGGATACACCCTGCGTGTACCCTTACAATGCACAAAAACAAGTGCAAATTAAGGAAAAAAGGCCACATAATGCGGCCTACGCTGATAACTTCTTTCTTCCTTTTAATCTTCTTGCCGCTAACACCTTTCTGCCGCCGGCAGTACTCATTCTGGCTCTAAATCCATGAACTCTTGCTCTGGACTTCTTCTTCGGCTGAAATGTCATTTTCATCTCTCAAAACACCTCCTCTTCTAAAAAACATTGTTTTAATTATATGCGGAAAAGCTTGTAAAGTCAAGCAATTTAAAGGCTTTTTTCATATTTTCAATTATAAACAGGATATTGATGTGAATAAAATTTTATCCACAAGATGTGGATAAATTATGGATAATATGTGGATAAGTGGATTTTTTCTTTTTTTCTTGATTCTAAAAAGTATTTGTTATATTATTAAATATAGGGTCGTTTGCTTTTTTACAGGTTTTATTAAGGAGAACTATACAATGAACTTAATTTTAGATAAATGGAATGATATTTTAGAGAATATTCGAAAGGAACATGAACTTTCCGATGTCTCCTTTGAAACATGGCTTCTTCCGTTAAAGATACACAGTATTCAAGATCATACCTTACGGATAATTGTTCCCGTAGATCAGATGGTTACTTATTTAAATTCAAAGTTTAAAATTCCCATCTATGTGGCTGTAGCGGAATTCACGGGCGAAAAGTTTGAAATTGAATTCATAACGAAGGAAGAAGCGCATCTGCTGGATCAGAATAAGCAAAGAACAGCGCCGGCTTCTCCAAAAAAATCTGCACCTTTGAATGTCAATACGGAGAATTCCAGTATCAATACAAAGTATACCTTTGATACCTTCGTGGTAGGCAATAATAATAAGTTTGCTCATGCCGCTTCGCTGGCGGTGGCTGAGACTCCGGGAATCGTCTACAATCCGCTTTTTCTCCACGGAGGCGTGGGACTTGGCAAAACGCATTTGATGCATGCCATAGCCAATCACATATTAAGTATCAATTCCAGTATGAAGGTTCTCTATGTTACAAGCGAATACTTTACCAATGAATTGATTGAAACCCTTCGTGCCGGCGATCCCACCGGTATGACAAAATTTCGGGAAAAGTATCGCAATATCGATGTGCTTCTGATTGATGACGTACAATTTATTATAGGAAAAGAAAGTACCCAGGAAGAATTTTTCCATACCTTCAATTCCCTTCACAATGCAAACAAACAGATTATTATTTCCAGTGATCGTCCTCCAAAGGATATTGAAACTCTGGAAGAACGACTTCGAACCCGCTTTGAATGCGGTTTGATCGCCGATATTTCATCCCCTGATTTTGAGACACGTATGGCAATTCTTCGAAAAAAGGAGGAATTGGAGGGGCATCAGATCGATGACGCCATTATTACCTACATAGCTACCAATGTAAAATCCAATATCCGTGAGCTGGAAGGCGCTTTTAACCGTTTGATTGCTCTCTCCACCCTGGAGAACCGCCCCATTGATATGACACTGGCGGAGGAAGCCATTAAAGATATTATTTCTCCCGGGGAAACCCGTAAGGTAACACCGGAATTGATTATTGAAATTGTATCAGAGCATTTTCACGTAAAGCCCGAGGACTTTAAGAGTAAAAAGCGGACCGCCGAGATTGTATATCCCCGCCAAATTGCCATGTATCTGTGCCAGGATCACGGTACTTCCTTAAAAAGAATCGGAGAACTGTTAGGAGGGCGGGATCACACAACCGTTATGCATGGAGTTGAAAAGATTTCAAATGAAATGAAGGTCAATGATTCCACCTACCATCTTATTCAAACCCTGCGGAAAAAGATTTATCCCAACTAATGACTTATACCCATTTTGCTGTGGATAAGAATGGGAAAACCGGGGCAAAACTTTTTTTCAAAATATGGCATGTGTATAACACTTCCTGTTATCCCTTGGTCTTAAGAAGGATTTTCACATACTTGTCCCTTCTGAAAATCCTTTATTTTAAGGGCCTGCTAACGGTTTTCAACATATTCACAGCCCCTACTAAGAATACGACTGATTATTTTATTTCTATATATATGCGAAAGGAGTTTTCCATACTATGAAATTTGTTTGTAAAAAAGCAGATTTGCTCAAGGGTGTTAACATTGTGTTAAAAGCAGTTCCCTCCAAAACCACCATGTCAATTCTGGAATGTATTTTGATCGATGCCTCCGCTCAGGAGATTAAACTGACAGCCAATGATATGGAGCTTGGCATTGAGACAATCATTGAGGGTGATATTCTGGAAAAAGGAATTGTGGCTATTGATGCTAAGATCTTCTCCGAGATTGTCCGGAAGCTTCCCGATAATGATGTGGCTATTGAAACAGACGCCAATTTTCAGACAAAGATTACGTGTGAAAAAGCAAAGTTCAATATTTCAGGAAAATCAGGAGAGGACTTTTCTAATCTTCCTTATATTGAAAAGGAAGATTATATTACGGTTTCTCAATTCAGCCTGAAGGAGATTATTAAACAGACCATATTTTCCATTTCGGATAATGAGAATAATAAGATGATGACCGGAGAGCTTTTTGAGCTGAAGGATCAGAATTTAAAGGTGGTATCCCTTGACGGCCACCGGGTTTCTATACGCAATCTGGAATTAAAGGAAAGCTACGATCCCAAAAAGGTAATTGTTCCGGGAAAGACTCTGATGGAGATCAGCAAAATTCTTTCCGGAGAGATAGATTCCTTGGTACATATTTATTTTACAAAAAATCACATTGTCTTTGAGTTTGACAAGACAGTTGTTGTATCGCGTCTCATTGAGGGAGAGTATTTCCGTATTGAACAGATGCTGTCCAATGATTATGAGACTAAGGTAAGGATTAATAAAAAGGAGCTTTTAAGCTGTATAGATCGTGCCACACTATTGATAAAGGAGGGTGATAAAAAGCCGATTATCATTCAAGTGGACGATGGGGAGATGCATCTTAAGATTACCTCAGGCTTAGGCTCCATGAATGAAGAAATTGTAATTGAAAAAGAGGGCAAGGATATTCTGATTGGTTTCAATCCTAAATTTTTAATGGATGCCCTCCGCGTTATTGATGATGAAACGGTAACTCTTTACATGGTAAATCCAAAGGCTCCCTGCTTTATTCGGGATGAGCAGGAATCTTATATATATCTGATACTGCCTGTGAACTTCAACAGTGCGGTAAATTAAAGGATGGGAACATAAATGGATACAATTCAAATCCGGGATGAATTCATTAAGCTCGGTCAGGCTATGAAGCTGGCAGGATTGGTGGACTCAGGTGTAGATGCAAAGCTTGTAATACAGGACGGTCTGGTAAGAGTAAACGGCGAGATCGAGTATCAAAGAGGAAAAAAACTGCATTCCGGCGATGTTTTTTCTTATGACGGACAGGATGTTAAGGTAGTATGATCATAAAATCCATAGAGCTGAAAAATTTCCGTAATTACCAGGATCTAAAGCTTATTTTTGACGAGAAGACCAATATTTTCTATGGGAACAATGCCCAGGGAAAGACGAATATTCTGGAAGCCGTCTATTTAAGCGGAACGACAAAATCCCATAAAGGAAGCCGGGATCGTGACATGATTCTGTTTGGTGAACAGGAAGGGCATCTGCGCACCCTTGTCCAAAAGGGCTCCATGGATTACCGGATTGACATTCATTTAAAAAAAAATAAGACAAAAGGAATAGCGGTTAACGGTGTTCCCATTAAAAAGGCCGGAGATTTATTCGGAATAGCCAATTTTGTTTTTTTCTCACCGGAGGATTTAAGTATTATCAAACAGGGTCCGGGAGAGAGAAGAAGATTTCTGGATTTGGAGCTGTGTCAGCTTGATCGGGTATATCTTCATAATCTTGTCAGTTACAATCGTGTTGTGGTGCAGAGAAATAAGCTTTTAAAGGATCTGTGTTTTCGAAAAGATCTGGAAGATACCCTGGATATCTGGGATATGCAGCTTGCGGAGTACGGCGAGAAGATTATCAATGGCCGGGAAGATTTTATCAATGGACTCGGCGAAATTCTTTCCGGAATTCACAGAAATCTTTCAGGAGGAAAGGAGGAGCTTGAGATCTTTTATGAAAAAAATGTATCCTCCGGGGAGCTTTATAATACTATCCGCAAAAACAGAGATCGCGATATGAAAATGAAAACATCAACGGTAGGCCCCCATCGTGACGATCTGCGGTTTGCTGTGGATGAGGTGGATATTCGAAGATTCGGTTCTCAGGGTCAGCAGAGAACGGCTGCACTTTCTCTGAAATTATCGGAGATAGAACTGGTGAAGAAGCTTATTCATGATACACCCGTACTTTTATTGGACGACGTGCTGTCTGAACTCGATCACAATCGGCAAAACTATTTATTGAACAGTATTCATGATATCCAGACCATGATTACTTGTACGGGGCTGGATGAATTTGTGAATCATAGATTTTCTATCAATAAGATCTTTCGGGTGTTTGAGGGATCTGTGCAGAATGAGAATTAATAGAAACAGGAGGAGTATATGAATACAGAATACGGTGCGGATCAAATACAGATTCTTGAGGGACTGGAAGCAGTCCGTAAAAGACCTGGTATGTATATCGGAAGCACCTCTTCAAGAGGACTTCATCATCTGGTATATGAGATTGTGGACAATTCCGTAGATGAAGCTCTGGCAGGCTATTGTAAAAATATTGATGTGTCCATCAACGAGGATAATTCCATCACTGTTATAGATGACGGCCGGGGTATTCCCGTAGGAATCAATCATAAGGCCGGAATTCCTGCGGTGGAGGTGGTATTTACCATTCTTCATGCGGGAGGAAAGTTCGGCGGAGGAGGATATAAGGTATCGGGCGGTCTCCACGGCGTAGGTGCTTCTGTAGTCAATGCTCTCTCTGAATGGCTGGAGGTCACCATCTACAATGAAGGAAAGATTTACCGCCAGCGTTATGAGCGCGGTCAGACAATCTATAAATTAAAAGAAATCGGAACCTGTGATCCGGAAAAAACAGGAACAACCGTAAGCTTTTATCCGGACAAAGAGATTTTTGAGGAAACGGTCTTTGATTATGATACCCTGAAGGTACGTCTCCGCGAAATGGCCTTTCTGACAAAGGGGCTGAATATTATTCTCCGGGATAAACGGGAGGAAAAGGAAGTGGTAAAGGAATTCTGCTATGAGGGAGGAATCCGTCAGTTTGTGGAATATCTGAACCGTTCCAAAACAAGCCTTTATGACCCCATCATTTACTGTGAGGGGATGATTAATGACGTCTATGTAGAGGTTTCCATGCAGCACAACGATTCCTACACGGAGAACTGCTACAGCTTTGTCAATAATATCAACACTCCGGAGGGCGGAACTCATTTAACAGGCTTTAAAAATGCACTTACAAAGACTTTTAACGACTATGCACGGAAAAATAAACTATTAAAGGATAATGAACCTTCCTTAAGCGGTGAGGATATCCGGGAGGGTCTGACAGCTATTATCAGCATCAAGGTCTCGGAGCCTCAGTTCGAAGGACAGACCAAGCAGAAGCTGGGCAACAGCGAGGCCAGAGGGGCCGTGGATAATGTGGTATCGGATCAGCTGATGATTTTTCTGGAGCAGAACCCGTCCATTGCCAAAGTGATTCTGGAAAAATCCATTCTGGCTCAGAGAGCCAGGGATGCGGCCAGAAAGGCCCGTGATCTGACGAGAAGAAAGACAGCGCTTGACGGAATGGCTCTGCCCGGAAAGCTTGCGGACTGCTCCGATAAGAATCCGGAGAACTGTGAGATTTATATTGTGGAGGGAGATTCCGCAGGGGGATCCGCAAAGACGGCCCGCTCCCGTGCAACACAGGCAATCCTTCCTCTGCGGGGAAAGATTCTCAATGTTGAGAAAGCAAGGCTTGACAAGATCTATGCCAATGCGGAGATTAAGGCTATGATTACGGCCTTTGGAACAGGAATTCATGAGGACTTTGATATCACAAAGCTGCGCTACCATAAGATTATCCTTATGACCGATGCAGACGTGGACGGCGCTCATATCAGTACTCTGCTTTTGACCTTTATTTACCGCTTTATGCCGGATCTGATCAAAGAGGGCTATGTGTATCTGGCACAGCCGCCTCTTTATAAGCTGGAAAAGAACAAGAAGGTGTGGTATGCCTACAGCGATGAGGAGTTAAATCAGATTCTTCTGGAGGTAGGCCGTGATCAGAACAATAAAATCCAGCGTTACAAAGGTCTGGGTGAGATGGATGCGGATCAGCTTTGGGAGACAACTATGGATCCGGAACACAGAATCTTGAAGCGCGTTATAATCGACGATACGAATTCTGCGGAGATAGATTTGACCTTTACCACACTTATGGGCGATAAGGTAGAGCCGAGACGGGAATTTATTGAGACGAATGCGAAGTATGTTAAGAATCTGGATATATAACTTATGCCAAATTTGAAACGGCAATATTCCTTGCAATGAACAAATTGATTTTGGGGCGCAGCGTTAAGCGGCCAAGGAATAATTTAAAATAGGTGCATTGTAAGGGATATTACGGAACTGGAATAGGAGAGAAGAATGGAAGATAATATCTTTGATAAGGTCCATGAGGTAGATTTAAAAAAGACCATGGAAGATTCCTACATTGATTATGCCATGAGTGTAATCGCAGCCCGTGCTCTGCCGGATGTAAGGGACGGCTTAAAGCCCGTTCAGCGCCGCGTATTGTATTCCATGATTGAGCTGAACAACGGTCCGGATAAACCTCATCGTAAATGTGCCCGTATCGTCGGTGATACCATGGGTAAATATCATCCCCATGGAGACAGCTCTATCTATGGTGCTCTGGTAAATATGGCTCAGGAATGGTCCACCCGTTATCCTTTGGTGGACGGACACGGCAACTTCGGTTCCGTGGACGGCGACGGTGCGGCCGCCATGCGTTATACGGAGGCTCGTTTAAGCAAGATCTCCATGGAAATGCTGGCGGATATCAACAAGAATACGGTAGACTTTGTTCCCAACTTTGACGAAATGGAAAAAGAACCTTCCGTATTGCCCTCCAGATATCCGAATCTCCTGGTAAACGGTACTACGGGTATTGCCGTAGGAATGGCTACCAATATACCGCCCCACAATCTGAAGGAAGTCATTGCGGCCGTCGTAAAGCTTATTGACAACCGGGTTCTGGAGGATCGGGATACGGAGATTGAGGAAATTTTAAAGATCATCAAGGGACCGGATTTCCCCACAGGCGCGGAGATTCTGGGAACAAGAGGTATTGAGGAGGCTTACAGGACAGGACGGGGCAAGATCCGTGTCCGTGCTGTGACAAATATAGAATCCATGCCTAACGGGAAGAATCGGATCATTGTTACCGAACTTCCCTATATGGTAAATAAGGCCCGTCTGATCGAAAAGATAGCGGATCTTGTCAAGGAAAAAAGGATTGACGGCATCACCTATATCGGCGACGAATCCAGCCGCGAGGGCATGCGGATCAACATTGAGCTGAGAAAGGATGCCAATGCCAACGTGATCCTTAATCAGCTGTACAAACATACCCAGCTCCAGGATACCTTCGGCGTCAATATGCTGTCTCTGGTGAACAATCAGCCAAAGACGCTGAATGTATTGGATATGCTGAAATATTACCTTCTTCACCAGGAGGATGTGGTGGCAAGAAGGACAAAATACGAGCTGAATAAAGCGGAGGAGCGCGCGCATATCTTAAAAGGCTTGCTGATAGCTCTGGATCACATCGATGAAGTTATCAAGATTATCCGCAGCTCCCGATCCACGCAGATTGCAAAGGAAGGCCTGATGGATCGCTTTGCTCTGGATGACATACAGGCCCAGGCAATTGTCGATATGCGTCTGAGGGCGCTCACCGGATTGGAAAGGGAGAAGCTTGAGGCGGAATATCAGAGTCTGATGGAGCAGATCGAGTACTTAAAGGCAATTCTGGCAGATGAGAAGAAGCTTCTCGGTGTTATCAAGGAGGAGATTCTCATTATCTCCGAAAAATTCGGGGACGAGAGAAGAACTCGCATCGGCTATGATGAGTTTGATTTATCCATGGAGGATCTTATCCCTGAGGAGGATGTGGTTATCACCATGACAAATCTGGGTTACATTAAACGGATGACCACCGACAATTTTAAGAGCCAGAACCGCGGCGGCAAAGGCATCAAGGGGATGCAGACCATCAACGAGGATTACATTGAGGATCTGATGATGACTACCACCCACCATTATCTGATGTTCTTTACCAATACCGGAAAGGTATACCGCCTAAAGGCATATGAGATACCTGAAGCCAGCAGAACCTCCCGGGGAACGGCAATTATCAATTTACTGCAGCTCCAGCCGGACGAGAAGATAACGGCGGTTATTCCCATGAAGGATTACCAGGAAGGAAAATATCTCTTTATGGCTACCAGAAACGGTCTGGTAAAGAAGACTTCTATTCTGGATTATGCAAATGTGCGCAAGACCGGTCTTCTGGCCATCAATCTCCGGGACGGTGATGAGCTGATCGAAGTAAAATATACGGACAATGAGCAGGATGTCCTGCTTATCACCAAGTTCGGTATGTGTATCCGTTTCCATGAGACAGATGTAAGACCTACGGGCCGTACCTCCATGGGCGTGATCGGTATGAATCTGACGGATCAGGATGAGGTGGTCGCCATGCAGGTACACACTCAGGGCGAATATCTTCTTGTTGTATCGGAGAACGGCCTCGGCAAGCGAACGAGTATGGAGGAATTCAATGCTCAGAATCGCGGCGGCAAAGGAATCAAATGCTACAAGATAACGGAAAAGACAGGCAATGTTATCGGCGCAAAGGCAGTCAATGAAGAAAATGAAGTGATGCTTATTACGAATGAGGGAATTATTATACGAATCCCCTGTAACGGAATCTCAATCGTAGGAAGAATCGCTTCCGGCGTAAAGCTGATGAACGTGGACTCTGAGAACGTAGTAGTAGCAAGCATTGCAAAGGTGCGTAATCAGGAAGATTCCGGTGAAGAGACTTCGGATCAGGAGGAAGTACCGGAGGATTCGGAGAAAACGGAATAGATTTATTGAAATTCAATAAAGATATATTGCCTTGCGAAATAGCATGTGATAAGATGCAGTTATCAGTCAAAAAAGATAGCTGCATCTTTTATGCGTAAATCAGCATGTAACGGAAAGAAAAATCTGAAATCTGATATCATGGACGGATATAAAGGAGAAATTATATGAACCGACTGCAAGTTGCAAGAATTACAAAGGGAATTATAGACTTTATGTTTTATGCGGGAATACTCGTATGTCTTACACTTCCCATTTCCCTGCGTTATTTGGGAACGTACTTTCCTCATTATAAGATATTTTATATTCCCATGCTGATTCTCTTTCTGATATCCGGGATGCTGTCTATATTGATTATTCAGGAATTGCGTTCCATATTCCGCACGGTTTTAAATGAGGACTGCTTTGTAAAGGAAAATGTAAAGAGCCTGAGGAGAATGGGAAACTATAGCTTCTGCATCGCGGCTGTCAGCGCCGTCCGTCTGCTGATTGTGGTTACACCTGCCACTCTGGTGATTATTCTGGTATTCATCATTGCCGGCTTATTCAGTAAAGTGCTCACCGATGTATTCGATCAGGCGGTTACCTACAAGCTGGAAAATGATCTGACCATATAAGCCAGAAAGGAGCAGCATATGTCAATTGTAATAAATCTGGATGTGATGATGGCAAAGAGAAAAATCGGCCTTACGGAGCTTGCCAGGGAAGTAGACATTACCATGGCAAATTTGTCTATTTTAAAAAACAATAAAGCAAAGGCCGTGCGCTTTACAACACTGAACGCCATATGCAGAGCTCTGGACTGCCAGCCGGGAGATATTCTGGAATATGTGCCGGAGGAAAAAGGCTTTCAAATTGGCGGGGAAGGGATTTGAACGGAAATGAACAGGTGACAAACAATGGAAACTATACTATAATGACTTTGGATTCCATAAAACATACCGTATGGAGAAATGAATGATAAATCGGATATTAAATATCGGAAAACAAACTGTGTTTTGGTTTTCGGTGCTTTTCATGGGCTTTCTCTGGGTGGTAAGCCTGGTAAGTACCGCTTATTTTAATACGGAGACTTCCTTTGCGGAGCATCCACAGTATCGGATGGACAGCCTGTCTGTCAATTTTTTCTTTATAGCCGTCTTTTTTTTGATTCTGTTCTATTTGAGCGGCAGAATAAAGACGGAGCGGGTGCCCATAAGGCTTTTGCTTATAGGCTCCGTAAGTTTTGTGATTGCGTCAAGCCTGATATGGGCCAGCATCAGCCATACTTATCCGGAGGCTGATCAGAAGGCTGTTTCCTGGGTGGCCTGGCTTACGGCGCAGGATAATTTTCTTTTTTTTGAGCATGGAAAATATATGCGGATTTATCCGAATCAGCTCGGCCTAATGGCCATTCTGGAGTTCCTTTACCGGCTGGCAGGGGAGGAGAATTGGAAGCTCTTTATGTATGTAACTGCACTGTCAAACGGAGCGGCGGTGTATCTTTTATATAAGATCACGGATCGTTTATTCAGAAACAGGAGAATGAATTGCCTGGTGCTGCTTCTGTCCGTGGGCTGTATTCAGATGATGCTGTATACAACCTTTCTCTATGGAATTATGCTGGGGCTTGCCCTTTCACTTGCCGGATTTTTATGTCTGCTTTATTTTTTGGATGAGAAATCCGGAAAGAAAAAAACAGTATTCTGCATACTGGCAGCCATATTCATAGGGGCGGCTATTTTGGTAAAGAATAATTATGGTATCTTTCTGGTGGCCATGGTGCTTTTGCTCCTCTATAAATCACTGGAAAAAAGGGATTGGAAGCCCATACTGGGAGCTGCTGTGCTTATACTTGCCGCAGCTTTGATGGGAAAGAGCCTTACAGCTTTTTATGAAGCACGATCCGGCCATACCATCGGCAGCGGCATGCCCAAATCCCTCTGGATAGCCATGGGGATGCAGGAGGGCGAGCGGGCGGAGGGATGGTACAATGAATTTAATTACAATACCTTTTTGGAGACGGACTGCGATCCGGAGAAAAGCGATGCCATTGCAAGGGAATCCATAAAGGAATCCATTCGCCGTTTCGGAGCGGATCCGGTCTATGCCCTGTCCTTTTATTATAAAAAAACAGTTTCCCAGTGGAATGAGCCTACTTATGCGGCATTGTGGGTCAATCAGTTTCACAGCGGGAATTTTTCCAGAATTGTGCAGAGTATTTACGACGGAAAGCTTTATCAGGTGCTTCATGAATATATGAATTTGTATCAAAGTCTGATTTTTACGGCAGTTTTAATGTGCCTTCTGGTGCGCCGAGGGAGGTGGGAGCCGGAGCAGCTTTTTTTGGCTCTTGTAATTCTGGGAGGGTTTGCTTTTCATACATTTTGGGAGGCCAAGTCACAATATATATTTCCCTATTTTGTGATTCTGCTTCCCTACGGAGCGGCGGGAATCTCGGATATAGTTGATACTATGCTGCGGGAGTGGAAAAGGATGCGGAATAGGAAGGAAGCGGATTGGAGAGAGGATAGAACATGAAACAACGGATAACCCAACGAATGAGCCTGCTGTCAGCTCTGCTGGCTTTGCCTGCCGCAGCTCTTTTTGCCCGGACGGTTATGAGCCTGCTATATAAAAAAATGCCCCAATATGAGGAATTCGTAACAGGTTATACCTCCTGGACGGCATATTACAAATCCGGAGATATGACTCTGTCCTATTTGGTAATCGGAGGGGTTCTTGTCTTTTATGTGCTGTTTTTACTCCTGTTTTATCTTCTTTCCGGAAAAATAACCTGGCTGCGGGGAGAGATTGATGTAAAATCCGTATATAAACAGGGATGGGAGCGGAGCTTAAAACAATTTGAAAACGGCTGCTTTCTCTTTCTTTTTGTACAATTTACGGCCGCATCCTTATTAAGAGCCATCGATCTTATTTTACCGGGAAACGGGGCGGTATTTGGTACGTATTTATATCCGGTACAGGGAATCTGCGGTATAGCCGTATTGTTGTTTTTATATAAATACGGTAAGTGCAGGGATGAAAGGATTATGAAGAGGGCTCTGGAGATAAGCCAGCTTTTTCTTCCTCTGTGCTTCCTCTCTATTTCTCATTATGAATATATAAGAGAGGGCGCTGTAATAACGCAGTATGATTCCATAAAAATGAAAGCGGCTATGGGAATTCTGACGGTAGTATTAATGGGCTGCAATTTCTGCCGTATGATTAAAGATTGGGAGAAGGAGCAGGGAAGCATTTATATCAGCAGCTTTCTTTCCCTGGCCGTCTTTGCATCCTACGTTCTTCCAAGGGGGACTATTTCAGGCTTGCCTCTGGAGATGTATCACTACGGAGAATTTTCCGGTCCTCTTCATCAGCTTTTGAATTTCGGAACCGTCCCTTATCTGGATACAATGCCGATTCACGGAGTGTGCGATTATATTCAGGCAGGGGTCTGGTATACGCTGTTCGACGGAACCTATGCCACGTTTGAAGCGGCTATGGTCATTGGCTGCGTGCTGATTGCCGTCATTACGTCGGCCATTGCCTACTGCTGCGTGGAAAATAAGCTTGCGGGATTGCTTTGTATTCTGCTTTTTTCTCTATTCGGAGATCCCTATTATTATACGAGATGGGCCTTTGTTCTTCCTTTTATTTTAGTCATGTTTTCCAAAAGGGTGAGGGAGGACTTTTCAAAGCTGTTATGGTATTGGACCTTTATTTCTATTTTGTCCATAGCCTGGAACCCGTCTATCGGAGGAGCATGTGCTTTGGCTGCTCTGCCTATGATACTTTATGAGGGGATTTGTGAAAAAGGATGGAAGGTTTTTTTAACCCTGAAGGAACGGGAAGGGCGGAGAAAGCTTTTGCCCTGGTATCTTCCTCTGTTTGTGCTGGGAATTTGTTTTATCCCCATGTTTTTTGCAATTCTCCGTTATATTGTGGAAAACTCCGCTGCGATTCTGGAAACTACGGGAGATATTCTGATGGAGGAGCTTGTCACGCCCTATGTGTGGTATGCGACCTTTGGCTTTGCCTTTGCTCTGTTAGGAGCCTGTTATTTTCTCGTGGGGAAAAAAGGGAAGGAGAGAAAGCTGGCTTTCTACGCTTTAAGCTTTCTGATCCTGTTTAATGCAATTATTGTAAAATATACATTTATCCGTACACAATTCGGTGAGCGGGGGATTATTGTAACGTCGGTGAGCAGCCTCTTTCTGGTGCTTATGATATTTCTTCCCTGGTTAAAGGAGCATCGCTCCGTCAGCACGGCGGCTCTGACATTTTTTCTTTTCGGCTGCGTGGTATGGGCAAAGGGGGCTAATCTGGCAAAGCTGCCGGGAAGAATTTTTGAATGTGCCGAAATTCCTGCGGATTATGTCTATGCACCTGTGGAAGAGACAGGGATCCCGGGTCTTGGAGACATTTATATTACGGAAAAGCAAAAGACGGAACTGATGAATCTGAATGATCTTGCCAACGGGCTATGCGGAGACGGTTACCAGTTTGTAGATATGACAAACCAGCTGGCCCATTACAATATTCTGAATAAAAAGGTCCTTCTGCCTTTCAGCAGTACTTACAATACCAATAACCGGGTGATGCAGACAAGGGCCATTGAGGTTTTGGAGGAACTGAAGCCGGAGGTAATCGCGGTATGGCCGGCGTGGGAGCATGATTCCGGTTCCTTAAGTACCCGGAATTATTATCTTTATCAATATCTGGCAAAGCATTATGTTCCCTGCAGATATGAGAATATTATTTTCCTTACCAACCGGCAGGAGATTACGGATCGTTATGAGCCGGCCTATGAGGAGCTTGGGCGGATTATGCACATGGAGAGGCTGAAGATGCTGCCGGCCGTATGGGGAAATGAGTATCTGGAGGAGAAGGAGACAAAAGATATTGCGGTAAATTATACCCTGGTGGATTCCAATGCGGAGCAAACAGGGGAAAATCTCTACCTTATGACAGGGGAAGAAAATTACTTTATGTACGCGTTTGATGAAAAGCTTTCCGGTACTCAGGTGCCGTTTTTAAGAATCTGTGTGCAGGAACCGGAAGATGCGGGTGCGGATCTTCGCTTTGAAGGCGTTGTTTATTTTATGGAGGAAGGAAAAAGCCTAAAGGAAGGGCATCGTTTTATTTATGATGGGGGAGAGGGAGAATTTCTGATTCCTCTGACCACCAGTCCCTATTGGAGCTATTCCGAAAAGCTGGAAACCTTTATGGTGGATTTTGTAGGCAGCAGCCTTGCGGGCAGGGAGCTTGAGATACGGCTGGAGTTTGAATCATTCCGTGAGGAGGAACCGATTTTGGGGACTGTGTAAGGCATTGTACATAAGAGATATGAGAGAGGCAGCAGGATGAAACGAATTATTTTAATGGTATTATATAATATAGTATTTGTACCCTGGTGGTGGTATCAGCTTTGCTCCTATGCAAAGCATACGGATGAGATACCTATGGTAAAAAAATATGCGCTTTTAAAAAAAATAACTCTTCACGCCAACAAGGGCGGCCGGGTAAAGATTGATGTATATGGGAAGGAAAATATACCTTCTGAAAACGGTTTTATTTTCTTTCCCAATCATCAGGGGCTTTTTGATGTACTGTCCATTATTGAGGCATGCGATACGCCTTTTTCCGTGGTGGCTAAAATTGAAGTGAAGGATATTTTATTTTTAAAGCAGGTATTTGCCATTTTAAAAGCGAAATTTATGGATCGGGATAATGTGCGCCAGTCACTGAAAATAATTCAGGAGGTAACGGAGGAGGTAAAAGAGGGAAAAAATTATCTCATTTTTCCTGAAGGAACCCGTTCAAAAAAGGGAAATGAGGTAGGAGACTTCAAGGGCGGAAGCTTTAAAAGCGCCATAAATGCCAAATGCCCCATTGTGCCGGTAGCCATGCTGAACGCTTATCAGGCCTTTGATACCAACAGCATCCGTCCTGTCACGGTACAGGTTCATTTCTTAAAACCGATTTCTTATGAGGAGTATCAGGGAATGAAGTCAACGGAGATTGCAAAGCTGGTTCGGGGACAGATTGTAGATACCATAGAAAAGAGTTAAAAAAAGGATTGACAGGCATAAAAAGAAATGCTATGTTTTAATTGCTTATACGACTGACGGAAGTGGAAAAAACCACAGGGAGTATAAGACTTGGAAGCCGACCGTCTGGGCATTGAACGCTTGGACTGCGGCTTTTTTCTTTAAACCGGCAGCAGATTGTATTTGGTAAGAAATACCCTTTGGGTATACCCTGATGCACAAAAAGCATGTGCGGACGGGGAAAGGAGAACAGATATGGAAATGATTTCACTGGCACAGACGCTTCGGGAAAATTCCTATCCGGGGCGGGGCATCGTGATCGGCCGATCTGAGGACGGCAAAAAAGCAGTAACCGCTTATTTTATTATGGGAAGAAGTGAGAACAGCAGAAACAGAGTATTTGTGAAGGAGGGTGAGGGAATCCGCACTCAGGCTTTTGATCCTTCCAGGCTTACGGATCCCAGTCTGATAATTTATGCACCCGTCCGGGTTCTGGGGAATAAGACCATTGTAACCAACGGAGATCAGACGGACACGGTTTATATGTGCATGGAGAAGGGACTGACCTTTGAACAGGCTCTGCGCACCCGGGAGTTTGAACCGGACGCACCGAATTACACGCCGCGGATTTCCGGTATTCTGGAGATTGAGAACGGACATTTTGATTATTCCATGTCAATTTTAAAGAGTGATAACGGGGATCCCTCCTCCTGTAATCGCTATACCTTTTCTTATGAGAAATGTCCGGCAGGGGAAGGACACTTTATCCATACGTATCGATGCGACGGCGATCCTCTTCCAAGCTTTGAGGGAGAACCGAAACTGGTTGCAATTCCCGATGATATGGAGAAATTTACAAATATGCTGTGGCTGAATCTCAATGAGGATAACAAGGTATCTCTTTTTGTGCGGTATATAGAGATTGCCTCAGGAAAGTATGAGACGCGTATCGTAAATAAGAATGAGTAAGGGAAAATAACAGAAAGATATTCATTTTGTATCAATGCATATTAAGAAATATGACGGAACTTAAAAGTAGGAGAATAGAATGAAAGAATTAGAATTAAAATACGGATGCAACCCAAATCAGAAGCCTTCCAAAATCTATGTGGCAAACAAAGAAGAGCTTCCCATCACCGTACTTTGCGGAAAGCCCGGCTACATCAATTTTCTGGATGCCTTCAACGGATGGCAGCTGGTTAAGGAGCTAAGGGAGGCCACGGGGCTTCCGGCGGCAACCTCCTTTAAGCATGTATCCCCGGCAGGAGCGGCCGTAGGACTTCCGCTTGATGACACTCTGAGAAAAATTTACTGGGTAGATGATATGGGAGAGCTTTCTCCCCTGGCCTGCGCTTATGCAAGGGCAAGAGGAGCGGACAGAATGTCCTCCTTTGGAGATTTTATTGCCCTGTCCGATACCTGTGATAAGGATACGGCTTCCATTATCAAAAGAGAGGTTTCCGACGGCGTTATCGCTCCGGGCTATACGGAAGAGGCGCTGGAGATATTGAGGGCAAAGAAAAAGGGAAATTACAATGTGATTCAAATCGATCCCGATTACCGTCCGGCTCCTCTGGAGCACAAAGAGGTTTACGGCATTACCTTTGAACAGGGGCGCCAGGAGCTTCCCATCAATGATGAGCTTCTTTCCAGGATTGTAACAGAGAATCACGAGCTGACGGATGCGGCTAAGATGGATTTGAAAATCTCTCTCATTACCCTGAAGTATACCCAGTCCAACTCCGTATGCTTTGTTAAGGGCGGGCAGGCTATCGGAATCGGCGCCGGTCAGCAGTCCCGTGTTCATTGTACTCGTCTGGCAGGCCAGAAGGCGGATAACTGGTTCCTGCGCCAGAATCCCAAGGTATTGGGGCTGCAGTTTGTAGACGGTATCGGCCGCGCGGACAGGGACAATGCCATTGACGTGTACATCGGGAATGAATATATGGATGTTCTGGCGGAAGGAGCATGGCAGAGAATCTTCAAGGTGAAGCCGGAGGTATTCACGGAGGAGGAAAAGCGGTCATGGCTTGATCAGATGTCGGATGTAACGGTTGGTTCGGACGCCTTCTTCCCCTTCAGCGACAATATTGAACGTGCAAAGAAGAGCGGTGTAAAATATATTGCCCAGCCAGGGGGATCCGTAAGGGATGATCTGGTTATTGAGACCTGTAATAAATACGGGATGGTAATGGCATTTACGGGAATCCGACTGTTTCATCACTAAGCAGAACAAATAAAAAACTCCCATATCCCGGGTTTGAACCGGCGTATGGGAGTTTAATATGTTATGGGAGTGGTAAGATCTGGTTATTCACAGGAAGAGAGAAATACCGGGTGGGAAACTGCAGCATCTCTTCAATGGCAAAGGCGGCCGCTCCCAACAGGGCCAGATTCCGTTCCTCCGAGAGGAGACGGATCTCAGGAATGGTTGTGTAGCTGGATTGCCGTTCTTCCAGGCTCTTGCGGATATTATTCAGCAGCACAGCACCTGCCTTGCTGATATCACCGCTGATCAGAATCAGATCCGGATGGAAGATATGCAACAGCGAAAGAATCCCGTGTCCCAAAGTGCGGCCGCATTCCGTAAGCAGCTCCGTGGCAAAGGTATCTCCCTCCGAGGATGCCTGAATAATAGCCTGATAAGTAATAGTGGGAATACTGTTTAAAATACTGTCCGGATGAGCGGAAAGCTGCTCGGCGGCAATCTCCTCCAGAGCCCGGCCGCTGCAGTAAGCGTTCAGACAGCCGTTGCTGCCGCAGTAGGGACAGGGCCGTCCGTGATAGTCGATGGTTATGTGCCCCGATTCGGAAGAACAGCTGCTGTTTCCGGCATAAATATTGCGTCCGTCTGTAAGTCCGACACCGACACCCGTATCCGCAAGAAAATTCATAATTACAAGATCCGGCCTTCTATCCGTCCGAAACCGCCAGTAGGCCAGGGCACCTGCATCTGCATCATGCTCCATAAAAATGGGTAGATCCGTAAACCGGGACAGCTTTTCCTTAAAGGGATAGTAGGAGCGCTTGGCCGGATCCTTCTCAAAGGGGGGAACCATAATGCACCCGGTGTTGCGAAAGTAAGGACCGGGCACGGACACGCCGATGGATACAAGATCCGGGTACATGCGGCAGAAATCCTGGATATATCTCCCGGCCGTCTCCACGACCTCCTCAATATTCCGGGTGGAAATATACAGGAAAGGAACGGAGACAAGCTCCCCGTAAAAATTGCCGTGGAAATCACAGGCCTGCAGCTCCAGGCGGTTCCAGAAGAGATTGACGGCCAGAACCTTGAACTTATCATAACAAAAAGAAAGGCCGATGGAACGCCGCCCCTTTTTTTTCTCAATAAAATCGGTTTCATAAATAATTCCGGCATCCAGGAGTGAGTGAATAATTTTGGTTATGGATGCCAGGGTCAGCCCGGTGGCCGCTCCCAGATCCGTTCGGGAACAGCCGGAATGATCCATCAGATAGTACAGTACCTCCGAGCGGTTGGAATCTAACAGATCCGTAAGATTTTTTCCTTTTTTCACAATGATTTCTCCATAAACGTATTGAATCAATTATAAGAAAGAAATGAGAGCTTGTCAAATATATATAACCATTGCGTAAACAGATCGGGAGCCGATGACGGAATCGGTATAAGGTATGGAAAAACAAACGCTTAACACAGTTAATCAAAAGAAGAACAGAAATTATTCATATAAAAGAATTTGTCGAAATAATCAGGAAAAACAGAATTAAAACACAAAAAAGGCGTTAAAAAACAGATAAGATAGGTGAAAATGACGGAAGAACGCATGCATATTTTGTTTGGTACAGGCAAAAATGTATTGACAGATATACTTAACAGTGTTAAAATAACCCTGTCGAGCATAATAATGCCGAAAAATTTTAAGGAGGATATTAGTTATGAAACAGAAGTTAGTAGCTGTAATGCTGACACTGGCAATGACAGCAGCACTTGCCGCATGTGGCTCTAAGGCAGAGGTACCGGCAGAAGCACCGGCTGAGACAGAGGCACCTGCAGAGACAGAGGCACCGGAAGCGGAAGCTCCCGAGGCAGAAGAGCCCGCAGCAGGCGGCGTAGCCTTAGCAGATCTGAAGTTTGGCTTTGTAGTTGGATCCTTTGAGCATACTTTCTATCAGCTCATTGGCGAGGGAATCGAGGAGGAGTGTAAGGCACAGGGACTGGCAGACGGTCAGTTCTCCGTATTGGATGCAAGCCTTGACCCGGTAATCGCAACCCAGAAGGTTGAGACACTTACCGCAGATGACTGCAACGCAATCGCTCTTGCATGTAACGATGCCGCAGGTGTTAAGCCGGCTATCGAGAACGCTGACAAGGACGGCGTAGCAATGTTCACTTTTGACTGTACATCCGAGTCTGACGCTATCAACTGCTTCGTTGGTACGGACAACTACCAGGGCGGCGTTCTTGGCGGACAGGAGCTTCTTCGTCTGTCTGAGGAAGGCGACACCGTAGCAATCATCGGATATCCCACCGCTTCTTCCTGCCTTGACAGAGAGAAGGGCGCCGTTGATACCGTAGGCGATCAGAGAAATCTTCTGAGCGGTTATGACTACAAGGGAGATGCTAACGAGGCTCAGAAGATCATGGAGAATATTCTTACCACCAATCCGGAAGTTAAAGCCGTATTCTGTGTAGGCGATCCGGCAGCAACCGGCGCACTTGCTTCCATTAAGGCAGCAGGATCTGACTGTGTAATCATCGGATTTGACGGCAACCCCGAGGCAAAGGAAGCTATCCTGGATGCTGAGAACGGAAAGTATTGGGTATCTGAGGTTTCCCAGAACCCGAAGGAAATCGGAGCAACCATCGTTCGTGAGATGATCTCCTTTATGACAGAGGGCAAAGTATCTGACAAGCAGATCTTCATCGCTCCTTACATTATTACCGCAGAGAATGCAGCGGAATAATCCGGCAGATTGAAGAATACTCAGAGTTGATTAAAAAAGAAGGGAGGTTATTCTTAGAGGCTTAAGTCCGATTGGAATAACCTCCTGTTGTTTTTTGGGGGAGCCAAATACACGCAGCAGGCAACCATGACCGGTTTCCCGTTCATGGGAAAACAAAAAAATTATGAGAAGGAATGAAGCTATGGAACCAATTTTACAGGTAAAAAATATCAGCAAAACCTTCCCCGGCGTAAAAGCCCTGTCAGACGTATCCGCTGACTTCTATCCGGGTGAAGTACATACCCTGGTTGGTGAGAACGGCGCCGGAAAATCCACACTGATAAAGATTATTTCCGGTGTTTACACACCGGATCCGGGCGGAAAGATTATTTTCGAGGGAAAAGACATGAACTTTACCGAGCCCGGCCAGGCAATTGATGCCGGAATTGCGGTTATTCACCAGGAATTAAGTATTGCCAAGGATCTGACCGTAGCTCAGAATGTATGGCTGGGCCGGGAAAAGAAGAAGAAAAACGGTCTTTTGGATAAGGCCAAGATGAATAAGGATACCCAGGATATTCTGGACTTTATGAAGGTTGATTTGAAGGCAACAACCATTGCCGGGGAGCTTAATGCGGCTCAGCAGCAGATGGTGGAGATTGCAAAAGTAATTTCCCAGAATGCAAAGGTTGTTGTAATGGATGAGCCGACCTCATCCCTGTCCGAGCATGAGATTGACGCACTGTTCGAGCAGGTACATATTTTGAAAAAGAATAATGTTGCAATTATATATATTACTCACCGTCTGAAGGAGCTGACGCAGATCTGTGAGCGTGTAACGGTTCTTCGTGACGGCTGCAAGGTAGATACCATGATGGTAGCGGATGTGACGGAGAAGCAGATTGTTGCCAGTATGGTGGGCCGTGAGATGGGCGATTATTACGACAAGCACGACCATGAGCAGGGAAAGGAGATGCTCCGGGTAGAGGGCCTTACCAGAGAGGGTGTGTTCCGGGATATCAGCTTTACCGCTTACGCAGGAGAGATTCTGGGCTTTTCCGGGCTGGTAGGCGCAGGACGGACAGAGGTTATGGAGGCTATCTTCGGCGCAACCCCTGTTGATTCCGGTAAAGTATTTGTAAAAGGGGAAGAGGTTCATTTTAAAAATCCCAAGGAGGCCATTACCAAAAAGATCGGTCTTGTTACCGAAGATCGCAGAAGAACGGGACTTCTTCTTGAGAAGAACATCGTTGAGAACACCTCCCTTCCGAGTCTTCCCTTCCATGCAAAGAAGCTGGGCTTTGTCAACAAGGAGTGGGAGAGGGAGCAGGCCCAGAAGTACAAGGACAGCTTACGGGTAAAGGCTCCGGATCTGCAGACGATTTTGAGAACGCTGTCGGGCGGTAATCAGCAGAAGGTTATTCTGGGCAAATGGCTTGCCGCGGATTCGGAGATTCTCATTCTGGATGAGCCCACCAGAGGTATCGACGTAAATGCCCGTTCGGAATTTTACGCGCTGATGAACGACTTTGTGGAAGCAGGGGGCGCAATTATTATGATTTCCTCCGAGATGCCGGAGGTAATCGGTATCGCCAACCGCGTTATCGTTATGCGTGAGGGCCGCATCAGCGGAGAGCTCACGGGCGAGGATATCAATGAGCAGAGCATTATCAGTCTTGCAAGCATCACCAGTGATGCCGAATAAGGAATCAGGAAATAGAGAGGATGAAGGTAAAAATGGATAAGACGAGAGTAAAGAAGTTATTAAGTGAAAATATTGTAGTCATTGTTTTGATTTTACTTTGCATCGGATTTGGTATTGCCAGTGATACGTTTTTCAGCGTAAGAAATGTCAGCAATATCCTGTCCCAGATGTGCACCAATGCCCTTCTGGCGTCCGGGCTTACCTATGTAATTATTCTTGGCGGCATTGATATTTCTGTAGGCTCCGTAGTTGCGGTAGCGGGAATCATTGCTTCCTACGCAGGACTGCAGTTCCCCAACATGGGCATCCCCTTTGCTATGGTGCTTCTCATTGTCTGCGGTATTACCGTAGGACTTGTGTGCGGGTTCATCAACGGCGTGCTGATTGCTTACTTTGATGTAATTCCCATGATTTGTACCCTGTCCACCATGACCGCTCTTCGCGGTGTGGCATACGTTATCACAGGCGGACAGCCCGTATACGGACTTCCCACATCCTTTGCATTCCTGGGAGCAAGCCGTATTATTCCCACGGCGGGAATGCCCAACGGAGCTGTTCCGGTCGTTGTTATTTTTACCATTATTGTAGTTGCGATTATGCATATACTGCTGTCCCAGACCGTATTCGGACGTCATGTATTTGCAGTAGGAAGCAATAAGAACGTTGCTCACTTAAGCGGTATTAATGTAAGAAAGATCACCTTCCTCTGCCATGTGCTTTCCTCCGTAATGGCAGGCCTGTGCGGTGTCGTAATTGCTTCCAAGCTTCAGAACGGACAGCCCGGATCCGGTGAGGGATACGAGATGTTCGCTATTGCGTCCACCGTACTCGGCGGTACATCCCTGGCAGGCGGATCCGGATCCGTAGCCCGTGCCATGTTCGGCTGCGCGGTAATCGCCGTTATTAAGACAGGTATGGACCTTCTGCAGATTTATTCCTATTGGCAGAATGTAGTAATCGGGTGTATTATTATCCTTGCAGTTGTATTAGACATGGCTCAGAAGAGGGGTAGAAATTAATAGAATTACAAGGAGCAAAAGAGGAATGAGTCAATTTTATTTAATTATGGATGTAGGCGGCACGAAGTCTACGGGAGCGCTCTTCACAAAGGACGGGGAACTGGTAGACGGGTATGCCCATGTCGTCCAGTCTCAGACCTATCACGGTGAGGAGGCCGTGTATCAGAATACCAGGAAGGTATTGGATGACGTTATTTCACATTTCGGAATCTCCGCTGACGATGTAATAGGAATCGGAGTAGGGGCTCCGGGACCTTTGGACCAGGAAAGAGGCGTGATTCTTGAGGCGCCCATGATGGGATGGAAGAATTTTCCTCTCGCGGAGCGGCTTTCAAAGGATTACGGAAAACCGACACGGATTGATAATGACGGCAATCTGGGAGCCTTGGCAGAGCATCGCTGCGGTGAGGGCAGAGGCTTTGCAAATGTGATGTATATGACCGTCAGTACCGGCTGCGGAGGAGGGATTGTAATTAACAATCGTCTTTACCGCGGAAGACACGGAGGAGCCGGTGAGGTAGGGCATGTATCCATCGATCTGATGGGAAAAGCCTGTCCCTGCGGTTCTGCCGGCTGCGTGGAGATGTACGCATCCGGCACCGCTCTTGTCCGTCAGATGAAGGCGGATATGAAGGACGGGCTGAAAAGCGAAGTCTTTGAACTGGCCGGGTATCAGGAGGAGAATCTCAACGGCCGGATTCTGACACAGGCTGCGGAGATGGGGGATGCCTATGCCCTGGACCTTTATCAGAAGGAAGGCTATTACTTAGGCGTAGCTCTTGCCAATTATTTTAACCTGTACGATCCCGACGTGATTGTACTGGGAGGCGGAGTGACCAAGGCCAGAACTTTTTTCCACAGGGAGATGGTACGCGTGCTTAAGGAACGGTGCCTGCAGCCTGTGGAGGAGAATCAGATCCGGTATTCCATCTTGAATGACCGGGTGGTGCTGTACGGCGCTTACTGTATGATTCACGACTATGTGACCAATCGGAACACAACACAGAACTGAAAACAGTTATTGTCCGCTTTGCGGCCGGTAACAAAAAACATCATCCGGGGCTGTCTTAATTTTTGACAGCCCCAGGTATTGCAAAACTGGAAGAGGAGATATAAAATGAGCTTAGTAACATTAAAAGAAATTCTTGCCGGAACAAGAGAAAACCAGTATGCTGTAGGAGCGTTTAACTTCAGCTGTCCTGAGGATGCGGAGGGAATTATTATGGCGGGCGTAGAAAAGAACGCGCCGGTGATCCTCATGGTATCCATGAACGCATTGAAGTACAATGGTTTGAAAGCAACCGTGGGAATGATAAAGGGTATGGCGGAAGCAGTGGATATTCCCGTTTGCCTGCACCTTGATCATGCTACGGATTACGATCTGATCAAGGAATGTATCCGTGAAGGCTTTACGTCCGTTATGATTGACGCTTCCAAAAAGCCTTATGAGGAGAATATCGCGGATACAAGAATGATTGTTGAGTACGCAAAGGAATATGGCTGTTCCGTGGAAGCGGAGCTTGGCATGTTAGGGGGAAGAGAGGAAAACGTGGTAGTGGAGGAGGCGTCCGCCGCTATGACTAATCCCGAGGATGTTCCCCGCTTTGTGGAGGAGACAGGGATCGACGCTTTGGCCGTAGCCATCGGAACCGCCCATGGCTTTTACAAGGCCGAGCCGAAGCTTGACTTTGAGCGCCTGGAACAGATTGTAAAGCTGACGGACTGTCCGCTTGTTCTTCACGGCGGTACGGGCGTACCGGAAGCGGACTTCCGCAAATGTGTCCGGATGGGAATGAGCAAAATCAACTATGGTACGGCTATAAAATCCGTATTTGTCGGCGCCGTGGCAGCCGTGGCGGCGGAAGAAGCGGCCAAGGAGCCGGGCAAGCAGGATCCGAGAAATCTCTTAAGACCGGCCAAAAAAGCAGTTGCCGAGCATGTGGGAGAAAAAATTGATATTTATGGCAGTACCGGAAAGGCAAAGAAATAGTTTCGCATAAATGCGGAGATTACGGAACTGGAATAGGAGGAAAGCGCAGCATGAAATTAATGGATTATGTAACGGGAATTCAGCATATTGGTATTCCAACCAATGATTTGGAAGCGACAAAGGCTTTTTATACGGGCCTTGGCTTTGAGCTGGTGTATGAAACCATCAATGAGAGCGGGGGAAACATTCCGGTAGCTTTTTTACAGGCAGGCGATATTCTGATTGAGACATATGAGAATAAAAATGCCGCTATGAAAAGAGGGGCCATTGATCACCTTGCGCTGAACGTACCGGATATTGAGCCGGTGTATGCGCTGGCAAAGGAGAAGGGCTATCATTTTCTGGAGAGCGATGAGATCGTATTTCTTCCTTTCTGGGAGAAGGGAATCCGTTATTTTCTGATAGAGGGACCTAATAAAGAGCCCATCGAGTTTTTACAGAAGCTGTAGGAGGACATAATGGGAAAAATATGGACAATGGGTGAGCTTCTTGTGGAAGTGATGCGCCCGGAAGAAAATATGGAATTTCATGAGCCGCTGACCTTTAAGGGACCCTATGCAAGCGGTTCCTCGGGAATCTTTATCCGTACGGCGGCCAGAATGGGCGCTGAGGCAGGTATTATCTCCGGTGTCGGCAGGGACGGTTTCGGAAAATGCGTACTGGATCACCTGAAGGCTGACGGTGTGGATGTAAGATATGTGCTGGAAAGTGAGCATGGCTCCACAGGTGTTGCCTTTGTAATGTATTACTCCGACGGAGAGCGCAAATTTATCTTCCACTGGGATCATACTCCTGCGGTTGAGGCTAAGATGCCGGATGTGTCAAAGATGGGGGATGTAAGCTTTTTCCACATGATGGGCTGTGCTCTGACCTCCAGCAAGGATTATGCAAAGGAGATCGTGAAGACCATGCACGCCATGAAGAAGAAGGGTGCGAAGATTTCCTTTGACCCCAATATCCGCATGGAGCATATGAAGGAAGCGGAGGACTACGATATTATTCAGGAGGTTGTGAAGGCCACTAACGTATTCCTGCCGGGAAAATCCGAGCTGCGTTTGCTGACCGGTGAGGAAGATATTGAAAAGGCGGTAAAGAAATGCTTTGATTATCCGGATATGGAGATTGTAGTGCTTAAGAATGGCTCCAAGGGTTCTACCATTTATACACGCGACGCTCAGTTTGAGATGGGGGCATATCCGGTAGAAGCTTTGGATGCTACCGGAGCGGGAGACAGCTTTGACGGAGCTTTTATTGCTTCTCTTGCATTGGGACGTTCCTTAGAGGATGCGGCAAAAGCAGGCGCTGCGGCAGGCGCTTTAAATGCGGCGGCCTTCGGACCCATGGAGGGAGATATTTCTCCGGAAACCGTAGCAGCTATGATTGAGAAAAATTCCTGAGCAGAAAGATAAAAAGCAGCCGCCGAGTGAACAACCGGCGGCTTGCTTTTAAAGGAGCGAAAGAGTGGTGAAAAGAAGTGAGCACATTAGGGAATCCGAAAACTATGATCATTGTGACAGGAGGTCCCGGAACAGGCAAAAGCTACACGGCCGCTAAAATTGAGGAAATGACGGAAGGCCTTACAAAGCTTTCTTATGATGCGGTCAAGGAGAAGAACTGGGATACCTTCGGTTTTGATAATAAGAAGCAGAAGGAAGCCTTGAATGGGTTCGCTCTGGAAGAGTTTTATCTTTATGTAAGAAAGGCAATGAGAGCTTCCGGGACACTTCTGCTGGAATATCCCTTTTATCAGTATCATAAGCCCCGGCTTGAGGAGCTGGCTAAGGAGTATGGCTACAATGTGATCACCGTATATTTGTACGGTGATTCCAAGACTGTCTATGAACGCAGCGTGAAGCGGGATCATGGAGGAAAAAGGCATCCCGGTCATCTGACGGACTGCTATCATAAGGAGGAGTATTCGGAAGAAGAGCCTGCGGCCGTAGATGCCGTACCCGATTACGAGGGCTTCTGCAGATGGATGCGGGAGCGGAATTATAATATCGGGCTTGGCCATACCATTGCCGTGGATGTAACGGATTTTACAAGGATTGATTATGAGGAACTGATAAAGGAAATCAGGCTGCGGTCCGAATAGAAGGATATGATGCAACTGAAATAGGAGAGAAAAACGTGTTGGACTTGTATAGTATCGGCGAAATGGTTATTGACTTTATACCCGGTTCGGAGCCGGGAAGCTACGTGCGCAATGCAGGCGGCGCTCCCGCTAATGTTGCCATTGCCATGGCAAGAAACGGTCTGAAGACAGGTATGTGCTGCAGCGTGGGTGAGGATGATTTCGGCCGCTTTTTAATAAAGACCCTGGAGGAAAACCAGGTGCGCTGCTTAAAGAAGGAGCTGTGCGAAAATGCAATTACAACGATGGCCTTTGTGAGCTTGGCAGAGAACGGAGAGCGTAGCTTTACCTTTGCCCGGAAGCCGGGAGCAGATATGTTTCTTTTAGAGGAAGATGTAAAGGAAGAAGATATCAGGGAATCCTGTATCATCCATGCCGGATCCTGTTCTTTGTCCGCGTCTCCGGCCCTGGAGGCAACGGTGCGGGCTATGAAGCTTGGCCATGAGATGGGAAAGATCGTAAGCTTTGATGTGAATTACCGTAATCTTATGTGGAAGGATGACCAGGAAGCATGTGGAAAAACCGTGATGGATCTGCTTCCCCTTGTGGATATTTTAAAGATTTCCGAGGAGGAAGTGGATATGGTAGGGGGAGAGGACAGGCTTTTTGATCTGATGCATCGCTGTTCCCTGTCTCTGATTGTGGAAACCCTGGGCTCCGCAGGGGCAAAATGCTACTTTGACGGTCAGATATTGACGGTAAAAGGACGAAAAGCGAAGGCTGTGGATGCTACGGGGGCCGGAGATGCCTTCTGGGGAGGATTTTTGTCCGGCTTGCGTATCCGGGGTGTGGAGTGCACCGGGGATTTAACCGCGGAGATTATTGAGAAGGCTTTTCACTACGGCAATACCGCAGGGTGGATCTGTGTGCAGCACAAGGGAGCCATTTCCTCCCTCCCCACCAGAGAGGAAATAGAAAGAAACCTATAATGGAAAGGATATGGAAGACATGAGTCATTTATGGGAAGAAAAATGCGTCATTTCCCCATCCCTCATCTGCCTCGATATGTGCAATCTGGAGAGCCAGGCGCGCAGTCTGACGGAGCATGGGATAAGGGCGCTTCATGTGGACATTCTGGATGGGTATTTCAGCCCCAGCATGCCTCTTGGACTTGACACGGTGCGGCAGCTTCGCAGGAAGACGGATCTGGAATTTGACTGTCATGTGATGGCAAAGGAGCCGGACTTTTTTGTAGATGAGCTTTTGGACATCGGCGTGCAGCAGCTGATATTTCATGCGGAGACAGCGAAGCATCCGGACGGCATGTTGAATCGGATTCATGCAAAGGGCGTACGGGCCGGAGTGGCCTTAAAGCCGGGAACGCCGCTGTCCGTTTTGGACTATATTCTGGAAAAATGCGATACTGTTCTTCTGATGCTGATTAACCCGGGTTATGCTTTTGTAAAAGCTGAAAGCCAGGTTTCTTATGGGGCCAGGAAGATACGGGAGCTTCGGGAAATGATCGAAAAGCGGGGGCTGAATACAAAGATAGAGATTGACGGAAGAATTTCTCCTGATAATATCAGAGCTTATGGAAAAGGGGATGTGGATATCTTTGTTACCGGAAGCACCTGCATCAAGACAGATGACATGGAGAACAGCCTGAAAAATCTTGCGGCTCTTCGGGCGGAAATAGCAGGTTAAGGGAAGTGTGCAACTGGAATGGAGGAAAAAAATGAGTGACTTTAGTGAAGAGTATAAGAAGACATGTGAGGAGGTTCTGAATGAGCTGGGGCGCACGCTGGCCAGCGTGGATCCCGGCTCCCTGGAACGCCTCTGCGATGAGATATTTAAGGCGGATCAAGTATTTTTTGTAGGAGTGGGAAGAGTGCTTCTTGCCCTCCAGTGCGTGTGCAAGCGTCTGGCTCATCTGGGTATCCGTACTCACTATGTAGGGGAAATTACGGAACCGGCTATTACAAAGAAGGATCTTCTGATTGTGGGAAGCGGAAGCGGAATGTCTCTGTTTCCTCTGGGCATTGCGAAAAAGGCCAATGCCATAGGTGCGAAGATCGTACATATTGGTTCTAATCCCAACAGTGAGATGAAAGATCTCTGTGAATTTATGGTGCGGATTCCCGTACGGACAAAGTTTTATCTGGAGGATGAGATTGATTCCTGCCAGCCCATGACCTCTTTGTTTGAGCAGTCCGTTCTGCTTCTTGGGGATGTATTGGCAAAGATGATCATTGAGAGAAAGCAGCTTGACATGAAAGGCTTATGGCAGTATCATGCCAATCTGGAATAGGGGCTGTCTATGGAAAAGAAAGATTTATATCAGTATGTGGGGAGTATGCAGCAGCTGGCTTATGTCCGCCCGATGACCTACGGGGAGGGACGCAGCAGCGGAATGAAGGCCTACGAGGTGAAAAACGGAGATCTGCTTTTCCGTGTCCTGGCGGACAAATGCCTGGACGTGGCGGAGCTTTCCTATAAAGGAATGAATATCAATTTTCTCTCCAAGCCGGGACTTCAGGGGCGGGGACACTATGATACCAACGGGGAGGAGGCCTTAAGAAGCATTATGGGAGGCTTTTTCTTCACGGCAGGTCTGGAGAATATCTGTGCGCCTTGTACCCTTGAAGGAAAGGATTATCCCATGCACGGCCGGATTCGCACAACACCGGGAGAGCACCTGTGCGGGGATGCTTTCTGGCAGGATGGGGAATACCTTCTCCGGATACGGGGAGAAATGCGGGAAGCGGAGCTTTTCGGAGAAAATATGATTCTCCGCAGAACCATTGAGTCGCGTTACGGGGAAAAATCCTTTACGGTGACGGATGAGATCACCAATGAGGCATACCGCAGGGAGCCTTTGATGCTTTTATATCATATTAACATGGGATACCCCTTCCTGGATGAAAACACCAGGCTTTTGATTCCTACCAATAAGGTAACGCCGCGAGATCCGGAAGCCGAAGGCCATGAGGACCGGTATGACCGGATGGAAGCGCCCAAGCCGGAAGAGCCGGAGTATGTATTTATCCACGATCTCAGGACGGACGGAGAGCAGAATACCTTTGTCTGTGCGGTGAACCGGGAAAAGGAAATCGGTCTGAAAATCGAGTTTAATACAAAATACCTGCCCTGCTTTATGGAATGGAAGTCCATAGCCGCAGGCGATTATGTTATCGGCCTTGAGCCTTCCAATTCCAGTGTGTATGGAAAGACATGGCATGTGGATCATGACTGTGTTCATTATCTGGATCCCTTTGCATCGGAAACCAATGTGCTGAAATTTACCATTGCGGACACAGAGGAAGAGCTGAATCAGTGGGAGCAGGAGTTTAAAGAGAAATTTGCGGCGGTTTCGTAGCTTTTGCGTATTACGTGAAAATACGGACGGGCCGTAAAAATCAATAAATAAAAGAAAGGATGAAGAAAATGAAGCGTTCGGAAATTAATAAGATTATCAAAGAGTTTGAGGGACTGTTAAATGAGTATAAGTTTGCTCTTCCTCCCTTCTGCCATTTCACACCGGAGGAGTGGGCTGAAAAGGGTCATGAATATGATGAGATCCGCGACAATGCACTGGGATGGGATGTGACCGATTACGGTGAGGGAGACTATGACAAGAAGGGCCTTGCTCTGATCACCATCCGCAACGGCAATGTGCACAATGAAAAATATACAAAGGTATATGCGGAAAAGATTATGATGATTCGCGGCGGCCAGGTATCTCCCAATCACTTTCACTGGAATAAGATGGAGGATATCATCAACCGCGGAGGCGCCGATGTGGTATTCCGCCTCTGGAATGCGGACAGGGAGGATGAGGGCAGACTTCTGGACACGCCGGTAGAGATTTTCAGCGACGGAAAATGCTATACGGTTCCGGCAGGCTCCGAGGTTGTATTGAAGCCCGGTCAGTCCCTGACCCTGTATCCCTATTACTATCATGAATTTGTAGTCCGCGGCGACGTTGCGCTGGTAGGCGAGGTCTCCATGACAAATGATGACAATACGGATAACCGCTTCTATGAGCCGCTGGGAAGATTCCCCACCATTGAGGAGGATGAACCTGCTTACCGCCTGCTCTGCACGGAGTATCCGGCTGCGAAGTAAAAAGCAGGGAAAACACGTTGACAAACGGGCGGAGAACCGCTATACTAAAACTCTGAAATTGTTTAAGATTTCCGCACAGCCGGGGAGTTAGCGGTGCCCTGTACCCGCAATCCGCTACAGCGGGGGTGATATCCTGCCTCGGGCATGGAAATAGCATACGGCCCTTTGTAAGCAGCATTGACGCCTGGGTCTTGCGCAACAGGAATCTGTGAACCGGGTCAGGTCAGGAATGGAGCAGCCCTAAGCAGAAACTTCTGTGTGCCGCGAGGCTGCCTGGGCCGAGCCGGCTGCAAAGGTAACCTGTGCTGTTTCCGGTTCAAAGCAGGATGTGCGGATTATAATAAAGTTTAGGAAGGGAGTTATTGCGGCAGCAGTAATTCCCTTTTATAAAATCAGAAAAAGACCTGTTTGATACAAAAGGCGTGGAAAGGGAGGCGCCGGGTATGCGTATTTTATTAACGGCCATCAATGCAAAATACATTCATTCAAACCTGGCGATCTACAGCCTGAAGGCATCTGCGAGAGAGTGTGCTTCCCATGTGGAGCTGGCGGAGTTTACCATCAACCACAGGATGGAGGAGATATTACGGGAGATCTATAAGCGGGAGCCGGAGGTCCTTCTGTTTTCCTGTTATATCTGGAATATGGAGCAGGTCAGGGAGCTGATACGGGAGTGCGCAAAGGTTCTGCCCCGTGTTCCTATTTGGCTGGGAGGGCCGGAGGCGTCTTTCCGCGCCGGGGAACTTCTTTTTCAATACCGTGAGCTTACGGGAATCCTCAGGGGGGAGGGGGAGGAGAGCTTCCGGCTTTTGGCGCGGTACTATGTCAAAAGAACAGGAAGCCTGGAGGAGATTCCGGGTGCGGTGTTCCGGCTTTCTGAGGGAAAGGAAGAGGAGGGAGCGGAAATTCACGAAAATGCTTTCGGAAAGCCGCTTGACCTCAGCATGCTTCCCTTTCCCTATCATGGGCTGTCGGACTTTGAACACCGAATCATTTATTACGAATCCTCCAGGGGCTGTCCCTTTTCCTGCAGCTACTGTCTTTCCTCCGTTGAGAAGCAAGTCCGATTTCGGGATTTGAAGCTGGTATTCGAAGAACTGCAATACTTTCTGGATGCAGGAGCGACTCAGGTAAAGTTTGTGGATCGTACCTTTAACTGCAGTCACAGCCATGCCCTTGCTGTCTGGAGCTATCTGCTGGAGCATGACAACGGGGTGACAAACTTTCATTTTGAGATTGCGGCAGATCTTCTGACAGAGGAGGAACTGGCTCTGATGAAACGGATGCGTCCGGGGCTGATTCAGCTGGAAATCGGTGTTCAGTCCGTGAATCCGCAGACGATCAGAGCGATTCACCGTCAGATGAATCTGGAGAAACTGCGGGACAATGTAGGGCGGATTCATGAGATGGGCGGTATTCATCAGCACTTGGATCTCATTGCAGGTCTGCCTTTTGAGGATTATGGGAGCTTTGTCCGTTCCTTTGACGAGGTATTTGCCATGAGGCCGGAGCAGCTGCAGCTGGGCTTTCTGAAGGTACTCCGTGGCTCTCCTATGCATGGGGAGGCCGCCGATTACGGAATTGTATATCGCTGTAAGCCGCCCTATGAGGTTCTGTATACCAATTGGATGTCCTTTTCCGAAATTTTACAGCTAAAGGCGATTGAAGAAATGGTGGAGATCTATTATAATAGTCATCAATTCCGGCATACCCTGGAAAGGCTGGTGAAAAGCTTCCGATCACCCTTTGCATTGTTTGAAGGGCTGGCCGGTTTTTACGAGAGAGCAGGCCTGAACGGAAGGAATCATTCGCGTCTGGGACGATATGAGATCCTGCTGGAATTTATCCGGGAGGCATGCCCGGGAGAGGAAGAAGAATATCGCGGACTTTTGACCATAGATGCATATTCCAGGGAAAAGCTTAAGAGCCGCCCGTCCTTTGCGGCGGATCAGAGACCATATCAGGAGAAGCTTCGGGAGATTTTAAGCCGGGAGGGAAAGCAAAAGCATGCGGAAGCTCTGCCGCGGAAAGGGAAGCCCACGGCCTATCTGATTTTTGATTATGAGAAGCGGGATCCTCTGACAAAGGACGCGCGGATAACAAGGTGGAAAGAGACGAAAGAGGGAGCATAGCATGACAGGCGTGACAGATACATACGTAGCACTGGATTTGGAGACCACGGGCTTGAGTCCGGCTGCGGATCGGATTTTGGAAATAGGAGCCGTAAAGGTAATTGGCGGGCAGATAAAGGAAACCTATGAGACATTGGTGAATCCGGAGAGAAAGATCAGCAGGCGGATTGAAGAGCTGACCGGAATTACGGATGAAATGGCGGCAGGGGGAATGGATACCCGAAAGGCTGTGACGGAGCTGGTGGAATTCTGTGAGGGACTGCCCCTGTTAGGCCATAATATTCTTTTCGATTACGGCTTTGTCAGGCAGAACGCCATGAACTGGAAGCTTCCGTTTGAAAAAGAGGGGATTGATACCCTGAGTATCGCAAGAACCCTATTTCCCCAGATGGAACACAGAAGCCTGGAGGCTCTTTGCAGTTTTTATAAGATACGGCAGGAAAATGCACACAGGGCGGTTTCGGATGCTTTGTCCGCCATGGAGCTGTATGGGCGGATGCACATGGAGTTTATCAATGCGCCTCAGGACCTTTTTGCTCCCAAGCCGCTGATTTACAGAGTGAAAAAGCAGGGACCCATTACTCCTGCTCAAAAAGGGTACTTGAATGATCTGATAAAATATCATAAAATAACATTGGAAAGATCTGTGGACAGTCTTACAAAGAGCGAGGCGTCGCGGATCATTGACAGGATTATTTCGGAGCATGGGAGGATTCAGCGATGAATTGGTACAGCAAAAAAACCAGGAAGATAATTTCAACCGTGATTATTGTAATTGTAGTTTTGGCAATGGTGGTTCCCCTACTGTCCTATGCACTTTAAAGGGACTGTCCGGAATCGGAAAAGAGGAAGAAAGATGAAAAAGTATATCGGAGCCCTTCTCCTTCTTGTGCTGGTGCTTGCAGGAATGGGAGACAGGGAAGCGCTTGCAAAGGAGAAACAGGAAGAAACCATACATACGGGCGTTTATGCGGATGAAATCGATCTGTCAGGTATGACGGCGGCGGAAGCGGAGCTGGAAGTTAAGAATTATATCAGCCGGTTGGGAGAGGAAACACTTACGCTGGAGATTTTTGATGAACAGCTTTCCGTAACCTTAGGCGAGCTGGGACTTGAGTGTACAAATCTGAATGTCATTGAGGAAGCGGCGCAGCTTGGAAAAGCGGGCAATGCCATTAAGCGCTATAAGGAGCGCAAGGATCTGGAGCACGAGAATAAGGTCTACGGACTGGAATGGAAGCTTGATTCGGATCTGGTTCGTAATTTTGTAACTACCGAGTGCGTAAAGTTTGATTCTGCGGCGGAGGATGCTGCGCTGAGGCGCGTGAACGGTTCCTTTGAGATTGTGGACGGCAACACGGGAACAAAGCTCGATACCGAAGGATCCGTGCGGATAATTCTGGATTTTATTGAAAATGAGTGGGATAAGGAGAACGCAACGGTTACGCTTCCGGTTGAAACCGACTATCCCAGAGGAAGCGAGGAGGAGCTGAGCAGGGTGAAGGATGTGCTGGGAACCTTTACCACCAGCTACAGTACTTCGAACGGGGCAAGAAGCCAGAACGTGGCTAACGGAGCCGAGCTGATCAACGGAACGGTTCTGTATCCGGGAGATACCTTTTCAGCCTATGAGGTAGTCAGTCCCTTTACCAAGGAAAACGGCTATGAGATGGCCGGCTCTTATCTCAACGGAAAGGTAGTGGACAGTCTGGGAGGCGGAATCTGTCAGGTATCCACCACGCTCTACAATGCGGTACTGCTTTCCGAGCTGGAGGTAGTGGAGCGCTCCAATCATTCTATGATTGTCACCTATGTGGATCCTTCGGCGGATGCGGCCATTGCAGGGACCTATAAGGACTTTAAGTTTAAGAATAATACGGATGCGCCTATCTATATTGAGGGCGTTACGGCCAACAAGCAGATTACCTTTACCATCTATGGGGAAGAGACGCGGCCCTCGAACCGTACAATCAAATACGTCAGTCAGACGCTCAGTACCACAGATCCCGGCGTGCTGATTGTGGCCGATCCGGGGCAGCCCATTGGCTACCGGGTAGCGGAGAGCGCGCACAGGGGCGTTGTGGCGGAGCTTTACAAGCATGTCTATGTAAACGGCGTGGAGGAAAGCGTAACCAAAGTCAATAAGAGCTCCTACAATGCGTCTCCCCGGACAGTGGTAATCGGTGTGGCCGGTGATCCGGGAATGTCCGCCGAACTGGTGGAGGCGGTTGCCACGCAGGATGAAGGCGTCGTGAATGCCGTTCTGGCTTCCTGTATAGAAAGAATGCAGTAGAACTGACAAAAGAAGACAGAGCGGGAGCGTACAAAGATGAAAGTGGGAAAGGTCTCGGAGACCATATTAAAGAGGAGTATTTTTAAGCAAATCCACACAAAGCGGGAGGAAGTGCTTTTAGGCGCCGGCGTGGGAGAGGACTGTGCGGCCATGCGGCTTAAGCCGGGAGAGGTTTTTGTAATTTCCACGGATCCCATCACGGGAACGGTGAAGGATGTGGGAACCCTGGCCATACAGGTTACGGTTAACGACCTGGCAAGCAGCGGAGCGGAGCCCATAGGTGTGATGCTGACCGTTCTTCTTCCGGAGGAGATCACGGAGGAGGATATTAAGGAAATGATGGCCCAGGTAGAGAAAGCCTGTGCCAGGGCCAATGTTCAGGTTATGGGCGGCCATACGGAGGTCACAAGAGCCGTAAACCAGCCGGTAATCAGTGTGACCGGCGTGGGTAAGGCCGGAGAAGATCGTCTGATCTCTACGGCGGGAGCCAGGGCCGGGCAGGATATTCTGGTTACAAAATGGATTGGCATAGAGGGAACCTCCATCATTGCAAAGGAAAAAGAGGAGGAGCTGCTGACCAGATTTTCCGGGTCCTTTGTGAAGACGGCCAGGGATTTTGACCGTTATCTTTCCGTATTGCCCGAGGCAAGGCTTGCGGCGGATTTCGGCGTCAGCGCTATGCATGACGTAACGGAGGGCGGAATCTACGGAGCGCTCTGGGAGCTGGCGGAGGCATCCGGCATCGGGCTGGAAATTGACTTAAAGGCAATTCCCATCCGGCAGGAGACAGTTGAGATTTGTGAGCACTTTGGGCTGAACCCTTATTATCTGATATCAAGCGGCTGCATGCTTATGGCGGGCGATCGGGGACATGATCTGGTACGGGAGCTTCGGAAGGAGGGCATTCCGGCAGCGGTGATTGGAAAGGCCGTGAACGGGAAAGCCAGGCGGATTCTCAACGGAGGGGAAGAGTGCTTTTTAGAACGGCCGAAGACAGATGAGCTGTATAAAATATATAAATAAAATAAGGATATTACAGAACTGAAAACAGGAGGAGCATATGCGTGAAAAAATTTTAACCTTTATTGAGAAAAACAGCCGGGTGGATCTGAAGGATCTGGCCGTAATGCTGGGCGTGGACGAGGTAACGGTGGCAAATGAGATTGCCGACATGGAGAAGGAAGGCATTATCTGCGGATATCACACACTGATCGACTGGGATAAGACAGGCGAGGAGAAGCTGACGGCTCTGATCGAGGTGAAGGTTACACCGCAGAGAGGCTTGGGCTTTGACAAGGTAGCCGAGCGTATTTACAATTATGCGGAGGTGGACAGCGTATACCTTATTTCCGGCGGCTTTGACTTTATGGTGATGATTGAGGGAAAGACCATGCGCGATGTGGCTCAGTTTGTATCGGATAAGCTTTCGCCTCTGGATACGGTATTGAGCACAGCCACACATTTTGTACTGAAAAAATACAAGGATCATGGTTCGATCATGGTACATAAATCAAAGGATGAAAGGATGCTGGTGACACTGTGAGAAATTTTTTGGCTGATAAGGTTGTTGAGATTCCCCCTTCGGGCATCCGGAAGTTTTTTGATATTGTAAGCGAGATGCCGGACGCCATTTCCCTGGGTGTGGGGGAGCCGGATTTTGATACGCCCTGGCACATTAGGGAGGAGGGAATATACTCTTTGGAGCGGGGGCGGACCTTCTATACCTCCAATGCGGGCTTGAAGGAGCTTCGGGAGGAAATTGCAAATTATCTGAAACGGAGGATTCATGTCACATACGACCCCATGCAGGAGGTTGTGGTGACGGTAGGAGGCAGCGAGGGTATTGATATGGCCTTCCGTGCCGTACTGAATCCGGGAGACGAGGTACTGATCCCGCAGCCCAGCTATGTTTCCTATGAGCCCTGCGCCGTACTAGCCGGGGGCGTTCCTGTAATTATTAACCTGAAAGAGGAAAATGAGTTCCGCCTTACCAAGGAGGAGCTTTTGGAGGCAATTACGGAAAATACCAAGATCCTGGTGCTCCCATTTCCCAACAATCCTACGGGAGCGATTATGGAGAAGGAGGATCTGGAGGCCATTGCCCGGGTGATAATTGAAAAGGATATTCTTGTGCTGACGGATGAAATTTATTCGGAACTCAGCTATAAAGGGGATCATATATCCATTGCATCCCTTCCGGGAATGAAAGAACGGACCATTTTGATCAACGGCTTTTCCAAAGCTTATGCCATGACCGGCTGGCGTTTGGGATATGCCTGCGGCCCGGCTCCCATTATTGAGCAGATGACGAAGATTCATCAGTTTGCCATTATGTGCGCCCCTACCAACAGCCAGTTTGCGGCGGTGGATGCCCTGAAAAACGGCGACGGTGATGTGGCTATGATGCGGGAGTCCTATGATCAGAGAAGAAGATATGTGATACATGCTTTGCGGGAGATGGGCTTAAAATGCTTTGAGCCGTTCGGGGCATTCTATGTATTTCCCGGTATTCAGGAGTTCGGCATGACCTCGGATGAGTTTGCAACCCGTTTTCTGGAAGAGGAAAAGGTTGCGGTTGTACCGGGAACAGCCTTCGGAGCCTGCGGGGAGGGCTTCCTCAGACTCTCCTATGCCTATTCCCTGGAAGACCTGAAGGAAGCATTCGGCCGGCTGGCGCATTTTGTAGAACACCTGCGGAAAGAAAAAGAGGAGTAACGGACGCCATGTCATTCAATATTGTACTTTTGGAGCCGGAGATTCCAGCCAATACGGGCAATATCGGACGTACCTGTGTGGCTACCGGAACGCGGCTTCATCTGATAGAGCCCTTGGGATTTCGTCTGGGGGAAAAGGATATCAGGCGGGCAGGCATGGACTACTGGCCTCAGCTTGACGTAACCACCTACAGCAATTATGAGGACTTTCTGCGGAGAAATCCGGACGCAGAGATCTATATGGCAACCACCAAGGGAGCAAAGGTTTATTCCCAGGTGCGGTTTGAACCAAACTGCTACCTGATGTTCGGGAAGGAAAGCGGGGGTATCCCCGAGGAGCTTCTTCTTGAAAATCAGGAAAGGGCCGTTCGGATTCCTATGCTGGGAGACACGCGTTCCCTGAATCTTTCCAATGCGGCGGCTATTGTGCTGTATGAGGCTCTTAGACAAAACGGCTTTGAGCAGCTGAGCCTGGAGGGAAGGCTTACAAAATACGACTGGAAATAAAACGGCGGGCATACCCGGTGCGGATACATTGCCTGTAAGCACGGACACGGTGATAAGATGAAAAACAGACAGCTACGGAAAATCATATATGGAATGTTGGGATTTACCCTGGTGATTAGCCTTGGGTTTGTTTCTTATGCCACACGCGCGGACGAGATTGACAGAACCCAGGATGAGATTGATAAGACCCAGGACGAGATTGACAGAACTCAGGATGAGATTGATAAAACCCAGCAGGAGATTGATGCAACGAAGAACAAGCAGCAGAAGCTGGAGCAGGCAAAGGCCGGCATGGAGGCTTATCTGAAGGACCTGAACAATCAGTACGCATCCATTGGAGAACAGATTGAGGACCTGAACCTGCAGATTAAAGAGAAGGAACAGGAGATCGAAAAGACACAGGCGGAGTTGGAGGAAGCAAAGCGGGTGGAGCAGCAGCAGTATAAGGATATGAAAACCCGCATCCAATACATGTATGAAAATTCCCAGGACAATTTTCTTACCATTCTTTTGGAGGAGGGAAGCTTTGCCGCCGCGCTCAATAAGGCCAATTATGCGGTCAGCATCGCAGCCTATGATCGGCAGATGATGGAGAACTATGTAGCCCAGAAAGAGGCCATTGAGGATAAAGAGGCTGAACTGCAGGGGCAGAAGGAGGCGCTGGACGAGCTTCATGCTTCCGTTGTGAAAAAGCAGGAGGAGGTTTCCGCTTTGGCGAAGTCTACCTCCGGAAAGATTGGGCAGCATGTGAACGCCATTGCCGCGGCCCAGGCGGATTTGGAAGGCAAAAACGACACTCTGGAAGGTCAGAAGGAGCTGCTGGCGGATCTGATTGCGGAGAAGAAGAAGCTGGAGGCAGCCCTGGAGGCGGCCAAGCTGGCGGAAATCAATGCTTCTCTGGGTGATGTTACGGGTGTACAGACATCAGGCACGGATAATGTTCAGTATGGAGCCTACGGCGCCAGTGAGGACGAGGTGACGGCGCTTGCTGTTCTTATTCACTGTGAGGCGGCCAATCAGGGAGACGCAGGCCGTCTGGCCGTGGGAGCCGTTGTTATGAACCGTATTCGGGATCCCAGATTTCCCCAGGGGGATATAATGAGTGTTATCCGGGCTCCGGGACAGTTCTCTCCCGTAACCTCGGGCCGCTTTGATCTGGTTCTGAGCCAGGATTTGGGCAGTGTGAGTTCCGCATGCTATGACGCGGCCAGAAGAGCCATTGCAGGGGAATCCAATGTGGGAAACCGCGTATTTTTCCGGACCCATCGGAATAATCCGGCTTTGAGCGGATTGATTATCGGGGATCATATTTTTTCTTATACCTGGAATTATGCGCCGGAGGAATAGGAGATGTTCGGCCGGCTATGGACGAAGTAAGAAAAATCGTAGAATCCGGTATTTTTTACTGGACAAATACCGGATTCTATGATAGGATAATTAGTGCTGACAGCAAAACAATCATATAACGGCGTGTGGCTCAGCTTGGTAGAGCGCTACGTTCGGGACGTAGAGGCCGCAGGTTCGAATCCTGTCACGCCGATTCCTTGGCAGGGGCATAGGAAATCTTGGAAGTGTGAAGGTTTCCTTTTTTTTATTCAAAGAAAATGTATCCTATGATATTTTTTGTTTTTAACATCCCTTTTTAGACTTCACAGTGGCAAGAGGTCCTGCTAAGAGACAGTATGCAGCGCAAAGGAATCAAATCATGAAAAAATATAGGGAAGCCATAAAAAAAGCAAATGTTTGGATTCTTCTGCTTATCGCATTTTTTTTTGCGGCGTTTTTGGAGCTGTGCGTATTTCAGTTTTCTTACTTTTCCCAATACTTTGGAGATTACAGCCGAAAGGAGCTTGACTTGTCAGAAATGGAAGGATATAACGGAGAGGCGCTTCCGCTGCTTCCAGAGAATCCGACCGTTTCTTTTGACGGCCTGTCCGAGACCGTGCGCAGCGTTACGGTGCGCACAGCCGGTCCGGTCCGGGTTCTGTCCGGAAATATAGGCATCTGTGATGAGGCCAACGCTTACCGGACGATGGGAGCGGGGAGCTTTCAGGTGAATCCGGGAGGGCAGGAGTCCTCCTTTACGGTTCGTTTGAAGAGTCATGGGAAACTCACACGGCTTCGCATTAACTTTACGGAGGAGCCGCAAGAGCCGGTATTCCTTCTCTCCGTGGTGCTGAATGAACGGATTCCGCTCCGAATTCACGGCCTTCGCCTGTTTCTGATGGCAGGGATATTTTTTGCGCTGTTTTCCATACTGCGCTTCCGGCTCTATGAAGCGGAGTACTGCCCGGAAAAAAGGAGCCATCAAGGCATGAATCTGCTGGTTTTGGGCTTTTGCCTGCTGGTATCCTGCTGGATTCTGTACGGAGGGGAGCCTTCCCATCAATATCTGCGATCCTATCCTTCATTGGAAGAGATTCGTTCTCCGGAAATGGTAGTGGATGCCTATATGCAGCAGCTTGACGCCTTTGAAAAGGGGCGGACGGCTCTTGATCTTGACGTGAATCCGGCGCTGGAGGAGCTTGATAACCCTTATGACAAGGGGGAGAGAGATAAAAAGGAGATTACCTATCACTGGGATCGGGCTTATTACCAAGGGCAATATTATTCTTATTTTGGCCTGGCGCCCTTATTCATGGTATATTATCCTGTGTACTGGCTGACGGGAAGGATTCCCACGGAGCTTTTGGCGGGGACGCTGCTGTCCGTATTTGCAATGATAGCTGTCTTTGGGGCCGTTCATGGGCTGTACCGGACCTTCCGGCCGCGGGCGAATCTGGTTTTGTTTCTGGTGGGAGAGGCGGCTGTGGTGTTTGGAAGCTTCCTGTATCTGATGCAGGCGTCCGCAAGCTTTTATTATCTTCCTCTGATCTGCGGAACGGGATGGCTGGCGGCCTTTACCGCCTTTTCCTGTTTTGCATGTTTGAAGGACAGAGGGAGAGGACGGATGTGCCTCTTTGCCCTGGCGGGAATCTCCGTGGTGATGCTGGTGCTTTCGCGGCCCAATATGGTGCTTCTGGCCGCGGCTTTTGCGGCTCCGCTGTTTTTGCGTGTTCTTTTTGACAGGCAGGCAGCCTTTGGAGATAAGCTTCAAGGTGTTCTGTCCTTTCTGGTTCCCGTATTGCTGGGGGGGATTGGCGTGATGTACTATAATCAGATCCGATTTGGATCGGTGTTTGAGTTTGGGACAGCATATCAGCTTACGGAGAGTGATATCCGGTACAATGAGATAACCTTGAGCCTGCATCATTTCCTGTCGATGGCGTATCATTACTTTGCGGAACCGTTTGTTTATACAGAGTTTTTCCCGTTTCTTCGGTTTACAACGGAGAAGTGTGTTGACTTCGGGAATTATCTTTACCAGGAATACGGCGCCGGCCTTTTTCAGATGCCGTTGAATCTGGGGATTTTTCTGGCAGGCCTGACTTTTTGTTTAAAGGATAAAAAGAAATCCTTTAAGCGATGGAGCTGCGGCCTTTTGCTTGTGGGAATTCTGGGGCTGGGATATCTTGACTTCCTTCTGGGGGGGATTCATATCCGTTATGTCTGCGATCTGAGCCTTGCGGTAAGCCTTCTGGCTTTCCTGCTGATTCTGGAACACATTCATTTTGAGGGAACACGCTCCTCCCACATCCTGTATGTGATGACTCTGGGGCTTTTGCTGCTTACTGTCGGGAGAGGCTGGCTGACTATCTTCTCTAACGAGACCAATGCCATCCGGCAGGCCAATCCGGACTTTTATCTGAGTGTGGCACGGATGTTTCGGCTTTAAAAATATACCGGGTGGTAATCCGCCGGGCTTTTCTTGAATCCTGAAGGAATGATTAAAATAAAATGTGACAGAAGATGAATTGACAAAAGTCCCCCGAACTTTTATGATAGAGATAGAAAATATATAATAATCCACGGAACGGAGAAGTGTGGATTATGGTGAAAAAATAGGTAAGGGGTGTGGAATATGGATAATTTCGTAATTTCTATTACAAGAACCTGCGGAAGCGGCGCGACCTCCATTGGAAGGATTCTGGCAAAGGATCTGGGTGTTGAGCTCTATGACCGCAATCTCCTTCGGCTTGCCTCCGACGAGAGCGGAATCAGCCAGGAGCTGTTTGCCCGGGCCGACGAGGATCAGAAGAAGAGCCTTCTGTTCCGGGCGTCCCAGAAGGTATATACCGGAGGGCTGATTCCTCCGGAGAAGGAGGATTTTACCTCCAACAACAATCTCTTTAACTATCAGGCCAAGGTGCTTAGGGAACTGGCGGAGATGTCTTCCTATGTGGTAATCGGCAGGGCGGCGGACTATGTGCTGAATGACAAGCCGAATCTGGTGCGCGTATTCATTTACGCCTCCAGGGAGAAATGCATCCAGAAGGAGATGAACCGGCAGAAGATCGACTGGAAGAGGGCGGATAAATTCATTACTAAGACAGATCGCTACCGCCGGGATTATTACCGCTACTTTACCGGTCAGGAATGGGAGAGTATGCGCAACTATGATTTGTGCATCAATACTACGGATATGACCTATGAGCAGGCGGCCAAGGCAATCAAAGATTTTGCATTTACCCTGCTGGAGAGCAAGAAAAAGTAAATAACGGCCGGCCGGCGTCTTCGGAATGAACGGAGAAGCCGGCCCTTTTTTGCAATCATGAAATTTTTATAAAAACTTCATACAATCTTAGGGTTTCATGTTATACTATATGTTATTATGAGTAAGAAAGGATGAGGACCATGGCACAAAAAAGGGAGTTCACCTATCTGTCCGCCGACGGAAAAACAAAGATTCATGCCGTAGAGTGGAAGCCGGATCAGGGAGAGCCAACAGCAGTTCTTCAGATAGTTCACGGGATGGTTGAATTTATCGGCCGCTATGAGGAATTTGCGGAATATCTGACAGAGCGGGGCTTTGCGGTAGTGGGACATGATCACCTTGGACATGGGGCTTCCGTTGCGTCAAAAGAGGATTACGGCTTTTTCAGCGAAAAAAACGGGAATGCTGCCGTACTCAGGGATATCCATCATCTGAAAAAACTGACGGAAAAGACATGCGGGGATCTGCCCTATTATATGCTGGGCCACAGTATGGGGTCCTTTCTTCTTCGGCAATATTTGTGCCTGCGCGGCGGAGAGATTGACGGTGCGGTCATAATGGGAACCGGAACAAAGCCGGTGCCTCTTTTAAAGCTCGGCAGAGTTCTCTGCCGGGGACTGGCGGCAATATTTGGATGGCATCACCGAAGCCTTCTCATTGACAGAATGGCTTTCGGAGGCTATAATAAACATTTCAAACCGGCGAGGACAACGGCAGACTGGCTTACCAAAGATGAGGCAATCGTAGATCGCTACCTGGCGGATGAGCGCTGCACCTTCCGGTTTACCCTGAACGGATATTATAATCTGTTTTACAGTATGGAGACGGCGTCCAGGAAGAGCAGCCTTCGGAGGATGCCCCGGGATCTGCCCGTACTGTTTGTGGCAGGAAGCGAGGATCCGGTTGGGGACTTTGGGATTGGAGTGAAACTGGTTGAAAACAGGTTCCGGAAAGCGGGGATGGAGAGAGTTACGCGGAAGCTATATGATACGGATCGGCATGAGATTCTGAATGAGACGGATCGAGGCGCCGTATATGAGGATTTGTATAACTGGCTGAGTGAAGAAATAAAGCATCCGCGCAGGAAGGTATGATACGGAACAAAAATGGAGGAAATTGAATTATGAAAAAGCGATTTTTATCACTGATACTGGTTATGGCAATGTTGCTAACATCAGGAATTACGGCATTGGCGGCGGAGGACGATACGCCGATTCTGGCCCTGGGAGCCAACTTAAGCGAAGAACAAAAGGCAGTCGTACTGGATCTCCTGGGCGTGGATCCGGCGGAGCTGGACAGCTACAAGGTAATCTATGTAACCAACGAGCAGGAGCACCAGTACCTGGATCAGTATCTGGGCGCAAGTGTTATCGGAACAAGGGCTTTGTCATCCGTACTGATCCGCCCGGCGGCAGAAGGCAGCGGTCTTAACGTTACGACCTACAACATCAGCTACTGCACCATAGACATGTACCGGAATGCCTTGATTACGGCAGGCCTTAAGGATGCGGACGTATATGTGGCAGGTCCCACCAACTTATCCGGTACGGCAGCCCTCATCGGAGCGGTTAAGGGCTATGAAGAAATGACGGGTGAAAAAGTAGGCGAGGAAGCTCTGGAGGCAGCCGTAAACGAGATTGTAGTGACGGGAGACCTGGGAGACGTGCTGGGAGATTCCGAAACAGCTTCCGATATCATCGCCTATATCAAACAGCAGATCGCGGAAGAGCATGTGGAATCCGATGAGGATATTGAGCGGATCATCCGCAATGCCATGAAAGAATTCAACATTGATCTGTCCGACGAGCAGGTACAGGAGCTGATTAAGCTGATGAACAAGATCAGCAAGCTTGATCTGGATGTGGACGCGCTGGCAAAGCAGGCGGGAGAGCTCTATGAAAAACTGAAAGGCATGGGCCTTGATCTGGACAACATTGATACGGAAAAGGTAGGGAATTTTATCACCCGGTTTTTCGATTCGATTGTCAGCTTCTTCAGCAATCTTTTCAGTTAAACGGTATATCAGGTAAAAAGCAGGCGGCAGTTCGGTTGACCGGACTGCCGTAAAACGGAGAACTCAGGGAGAAAAGGGTTATGTACAAGGTACTGCTGGTAGATGATGAGGCATTGATCCGTGAGGCAATTAGTGAAAATATTCCTTGGGAGGAGATGGGGTTTGAGCTGATCGCAAGCTGCGAGAACGGCCGGGAGGCCATGGAGCGGATGAAAGAGGTCACGCCGGATCTGCTGCTGACGGACATTTACATGCCCTATGTGGACGGAATTGAGCTGGCCCGTTACGTCAATGAAAACCATCCGGATACAAAAACTGTGATCATCAGCGGCTATGATGAATTTGAGTATGCAAAGCAGGCGGTGCGCTATCAGGTGATGGAGTATATTTTAAAGCCGGTAACACCCTCGGAACTCGCGGAGGTTCTTCTTCGGGCAAAGAAGAGTCTGGATGAACGATATGCAAGAACAAAAACACTGAAAAAATTACAGGGGGCCTATATCAGCAACAGGCCCTTTCTGCGCGGGCGCTTTTTAAACAGCCTTTTGCGGGGAAACGAACGACCCGAGAGTTTGAAGGACAAGATGACGGAGCTCGGGATTTCCCTGCCGGGGGCTTTTTTTAATACGGCTATTGTGGAGGGAGACGATTTGTCGCCTTTCCTGAACCAGTACGCGGATGTCCGGGATGAGCTGGCACTGTTTGCCATCTGCAATATTACCCAGGAATTGATTGAACGGCAGCGGCTGGGGGTGGTTTTTCAGAATATGGAGGAGAAAACCATCATTATTTTTTGCGGAGATTCAAAGGAAGTACTGGAAAGACAGATGGAAGAGATTCTGCTGGAGATCCAGGAAAACATCCGCAGTCTGCTTCTTATAGAGACAACAATCGGCGTGGGGCGGACGGTGTCCGATATCTGCCGTCTGTATCAGTCCTATGAGGAGACCTGGGAGGTAATGGAGCAGAAGTTTCTTATGGGAGGAGGCCGGATTCTTAAGACGGAGCTTCCGGAGGGGCCGGACAATGGCCGCGCCATTGATGTGCCCAGGTGGGCAGGACGGGTGCTCCAGGAGATCAAAAGCGGAACGAAGGAGTCCATTGAGGAGAATATCCGCGCGTTTGCTCAGGAGATACGGGATTCTTACGCCAACCGCAACCGCTCCATTATCTATGTGCAGAATCTTCTGCTGACGGTGATTGGAACGGCCAATCTGATAAAGGAGAAGGAAAATCTTATTGTCGAGGAGGAGAAGGAATTTCTGAACCGGATTTATGCCTACGAGCACCTGACGGATATGGCTGCGGATGTGATTGCCATCTGCGTTCATATTTCAGAGCTTTTAGGGGAGCAGAGAGACAGCTACGGGAAAAAGCAGGCTATGATGGCCATGGATTATATCAAAGAGAATTATATGAATTCGGAGGTGAATCTCAACTCCGTGTGCAGCCACCTTGCTATCAGTACCAGCTATTTCAGCACGCTTTTTAAAAGCTGTACCGGAGAAACTTTTATCGAAGCTCTGACAAAAAAGCGGATGGAGGAGGCCAGGAGGCTTCTGGAGAATACCTCCATGAAAACCTACGAGGTAGCCCGGGAGGTAGGGTTTTCCGATCCCCATTATTTCAGCATTGCCTTTAAAAAGGCGACGGGTAGAACGCCTACGGAGTATGCAAAGGAGAACCGGATCGAATGAAAAAAAATTTGCTGATGCGCTTCCGCAGCATCCGGACGTCGATTATATTTTCCTTTGCGGTGCTTATCGTCTTTGCCCTTATGGTTTTCCTTGTGCTGTCCCTGCGTTTTACCAGGGAGACGGTGCTTGAAAATTCCACGGAATATACCTCGCAGCTGATTGGACAGGTAAACAATGACATTGACTCCTATATGGGATATCTGGAAAACATCTCTCTGATCGTGGCGGGCAATTCCGATGTACGCGATTATCTGTCAGGGCAGACCTTTCCCCAGGAACGGCAGCAGGAGTTAAAGGAGCGGATTGCGGGAGTCTTTAAAACCATCACGGATACACGGAGCGATATCGTGAACATCGCTCTTCTTCCCAGAAAAGGAGAACCTCTTATCAACCGGGGAAGCGCCCGGCTGAATCCTTATATCCGTGTTTCGGATCTGTCCTGGTATCAGGAGGCGGTGGCGGCAGGGGGAAGCACGGTAGTCTCCTCTTCTCATGTGCAGAATGCTATTCACGGAAGCTATGACTGGGTGGTAACCTTGAGCCGCAATATTTCCAAACCGGAGGAGCCGGAGGGAGGGGGCGTGTTTTTTGTTGACCTGAATTACAGCTCTATCAGCGATTTGTGCGAGCGGCTCAGTCTCGGCAACAAGGGCTATATTTATATTCTGGATCGGGACGGGGGAATCATATACCATCCTCAGCAGCAGCTCATTTACAGCGGCATGAAGCAGGAGCTGATTTCCCAGGTGATGGATGCCAGGGAGGAATCCTTTGTGACGGAGGACGGCCGGCTCTATACCATTTCCCGCTCGGAGAGGACGGGATGGATTGTGGTGGGGGTATCCATGGTGTCCGAGCTGATGCACAGAGCCGACGCGGCACGGAAGATTTATCTGCTGATTGCCCTGGTTCTGTTTATGGCGGCTCTGGCATTGGCTTATCTTTTGTCAGACGAGATTACGAAGCCCATTAAAGCCCTGGAAAAATCCATGAAAGCAGTAGAAAAAGGTAATTTTGCTCACGCGGCCCTGGCAGTACGGGAGGAAAATGAAATTGGTCATCTAAGCCGGAACTTCAATATGATGACGGAAGAAATCCAAAATCTGATGGAGCAGAGAGACCGGGAGCAGCAAATTAAGCGGAAGTCGGAGCTTAAGGCTCTCCAGTCCCAGATCAATCCCCATTTCCTGTATAATACCCTGGATTCCATTATCTGGATGGCGGAGTGGGGAAAAAATCAGGAGGTGGTGCGTATGACATCCTCCCTGGCCAAACTTCTGCGCCGGAGCATCAGCAATGAGCAGGAGGTAGTGACCGTGGCCGAGGAGGTAGAGTACACGGAGACCTATCTGACTATTCAGAAAATGCGTTATAAGGATAAGCTGGAATATGAGATTCTGGTGGAGCCGGAGGTTATGCAGGAGAAGGTTATTAAGCTGATTCTGCAGCCCCTGGTGGAAAATGCTATTTATCATGGAATTAAGTACAAAGAAGGGAAAGGGCTCATACGTATCCGCGGTTTCCGTCAGGAGGAGCAGATGATTCTTCTGGTGCAGGATGACGGAAAGGGCATGGAAGCGGAAGCTTTGGCCCATATTTTTGAAAAACACACGAGAGATACCCGTTCCAACGGAGTAGGACTTAACAACGTGAATGAGAGGATTCAGCTCTATTATGGAGAAGAATATGGAATCAGCTTCCACAGCAGTCCGGGAGCGGGAATGGAAGCGGTCATAACACTTCCCTTTGGAAGAGAGGAGGGGAGCAATGAGGAGCTATAAGAAAAACTTCCTGGCGGCCGCATTTTTTGTTGGCCTGGCAGTCATCCTGGGGCTCTTATTCTGGCAGGGCCGGCGGGAGAACTTAGGCCCGCTTAGGGTTGTACTGATTCAAAAGGCCATAGATGATACGGATTTCTGGACCAGCATCTATGAGGGGGGCCAGATGGCAGCCGATGAGCTGGGAGTGGAGCTGACAATTATGGGACCCAAGCATGAGAGCGAAGCGGAGCTTCAGCATCAGATGATTCTCGATGCTATTGCCGAAAAGCCCCATGCCATAGCTCTGACTCCGAGCAGCTTTGAAGAGACCATACCCTATGCGGAGCAGATAGAAGCAGCAGGTATCAGCCTGGTGCTTATGGATTCCACTATGAAGGAGGATATGGGAGAGTCGCTGATTGCTACGGATAATTATGAGGCCGGCTATAAGATGGGGGCTTATATGAAGAAATTTGTGGACGAGAATACGGTAATCGGGGTCGTGGGACACGTCAAGGGAACCTCCACGGCAACAGAGCGGGAAAGAGGTTTTCGGGCGGGGCTTCAGGACGCGCAGAATCAGATAGCGGAGGTGGTGTTCTGCGATTCTTCCCCGGAGAAAGCATATGAGCTGACCTGTGAGCTGGTGAGAACCTATCCGGACATGAATCTGATTGTAGGACTGAATGAATATTCGGCTGTGGGAGCGGCCCGGGCGGTGAAGGACCTGGGGAGATCCGCGGACTGCCATATGGCGGGCTTTGACAGCTCCTTTGAGGAGATTCAGCTGCTGGAGGAAGGCGTTTTTGATGCCATTGTCATACAAAAGCCCTTTAATATGGGCTACCTTGGGGTTGAAACGGCAGTTAAGGCTGCCAGGGGGAAGGCGGTGGAGCCTTATGTGGATTCAGGTTCGGAGCTGATTACAAAGGAAAATATGTATACGGAGGAAAATCAAAAGCTGTTGTTTCCGTTTTTCGGGAAAAATAAAAAGGGGCTGTAAAGGCTCCTTTTTGTTTGAGATTTTTGCTAAAAAAGCATCAGAAATTGGTCTTCGGAGATCTTTGATGTATCTTACGGTAAAGTCCGGGCGGTATCCCTCTGGCTTCTTTAAACATTTTTCCGAAATACGCGCCGTTAGAAAAGCCTGTACTGAGGGCAATATCAAGAACGGAGGCATCCGTGGTGCGCAGCAGTCTCTCCGCCGATTCAATGCGGTAATCCAGAAGATATTCAAAAGGGGTTCGATGAATACAGGTGCGAAAACAGCGCAGACATTCGCTTCTGCTTACGGAGGCGGAGCGCGCAATATCCTCCAGAGACAGCTTTTCCTGATAGTTTTGCTGAATAAATGCAATCATGGTCTGAATGCGATCCCGGCTGACAGCGTTTGAGGAGCCGGAAGGAATCTCCCTTTCCCGAAGGTCCTCAAGCAGAAGGAGCCAGATTTCCGAAAAAATATTACGTATCCGGAACTCCGTATCCCTCTGCTTCCAAAGGAGCGCGGCCCGGCGCAGAAGCTCCAGAAGCTTTATCTGCCGTGCATCGGTCCGGCGAAAATCCAAAAGCTCCAGATGCCTGTTTTGGAGAACGGGGTCCAGATATTTGGTAAAAAAAATACTTTTAAAATGCCCGCCGAGAAATATGGGATGAAACAGGTGGGAATCGATAACGGCGGTCTGCCCATCCTCCCCGGTACTCATGGTACAGAGGATATTTGTGTTGATAAAAAACCCCTCTCCTTTTTGAAAAACAAGGTTTTGATTGGTGGTAGTGAGCGTTACGGCGCCGCTTACAACATAAACAAATTCCAGCTCTTCATGCCAGTGCCAGGGCACTCTGGTGTCTGTCAGGTTTACATGATGACAGGTGTAAGGGTATTCCGTGGAAAGCCCTTCTATCTCTTCAAGCTGATTCTCCCGGATTCTGATTTTCATAGCAGCTCCTATATGGATATAATAAACACAAATATGACGATATTATTATATAAATATGAGATATAAATATATTTTATCTATTAATATGTGATTATAATTATAGAAAAGAAGGAACGGAAAGTAAAGGGGGAATCCAAAATTTATTTTGAAACCTTTGTGAAGCTTAAGCGGTTTGCTGCCGGAAATCCGGAAAAACTGGAGGAACTGACGGAGGAAGAGCTTAAGGAGCGGATAAACGGGAAAGGAGAGGTGAAGAGAAATGACGGTATTGATTATAGCGGGAGTTTTTCTCTGTTTAATGGGACTTTGCATATTTGAGGAACGTCTTTCCAGATAAAACCTGACCGAAAAAGGGAAATATTTTCATGAAAAACAGTCACGATTCTCACATTTTGGTGAATCCTGACTGTTTTTTCGTAAAATATTTACCTTTTCCAAAAGGATTTTCTATTACTTTATTCATAATTTGGCCATATAATAGACATAAATTCAACAGACAGACAAGGCGCCTTTGACGCCTTTTCGACGGGTGTATTGGAGGGAAAAAGGTGGAAAAAATCAAACAAAATGCAATCGTGAAAAGGATTGGGTTTAACCGGCTGGTACTGCTATGTGTTATGGTACTGCTGTATCTTCTGTTTGCGCTCATTACACCGATGGTTAAGGCAAATGCAAGCTTTGTGAGCTATGCCCGTATGGTCAGCGCTCTGAAGTACGCATACTTTCTGGGATTCCTGTCCCTGGGAGTTACCTTCGTGATTGCCACCGGAGGAATTGACTTTTCAATCGGACCGGTGATGTTCTGCGCGGCTTTGATATCAGGATATCTTCTGACGGCAAAGGGATGGCCCCTGGTGCTCTGCCTGCTGGTTTGTATCCTGGTGGGTACGGTGTTTGGAATTCTCAACGGAGTTTTAGTGGCTTATGCGGGACTGCCTTCATTTATTACTTCTATGGCCAGCATGATGCTTGCCAAGGGTATCGGGTCCGTGTTCACCAAGACGCAGTCCGTAAGCTGGCCCCAGCTGAATGATCCCAACGGCTGGTACCGCAACCTGGTGGGAATCAAGATGGGAAACGGAGAGTTCCCCACAGGTCTGGTGCTTTTAATCTTGGGAGCTGTCATTTGTGCAATTATTCTGAATAAAACCATGGCAGGGCGTTATATTCTTTCCATCGGAAGCAACCGCGAAGCGGTGCGGCTTTCCGGTGTGAATACAAAGAGATGGGAAACCTTGGCATATATCATCTGCGGCACCCTGGCAGGAATGGCGGCCATCTTCTATGTGGCTAAGAATACCACCGTTCTTCCGGGCCTGGGCGACGCCTTTAACAATGAAGCCATTGCAGGCTGTGTAATGGGAGGAACCTCCATGACCGGAGGCGTTGCATCCATCGGAGGAACTCTGATTGGCGTGCTGATTATCGCCCTTCTTCAGGAGGGGATTCTGGCCATGGGCTTCCAGATTCATTATCAGTATATTATTACCGGACTGATTGTTTTGGTGGTGGTATGGACCGACCTGCGCAGCAGACGCAGACGCAATTAAGCGGAAGGGGGAAGATAAGAAATGGGCGACGTAATTTTAACCATGAAAGGCATTGACAAATCGTTCCCCGGCGTACATGCGCTGGATCATGTAGACCTGGAGGTCAGAAAAGGAGAGGTTCACGCTCTGATGGGCGAGAACGGAGCCGGCAAGTCCACTTTGATGAAGGTGCTGACGGGTATCTACTCCAAGGATGAGGGTACGATTACATATGAGGGAAGGGAAGTGGAATTTTCCAACCCGAGAGCGGCCCAGGATGCAGGAATTGTGATTGTGCATCAGGAGCTGAATATGCTGGGACACCTGACGGTGGCACAGAACATCTTTATCGGCCGGGAGATTATGAACGGCAAGATTATTGATGATAAGAAGATGAACGAGGAAGCAAACAAGCTGTTTGAACAGCTGGGCATTGACATTGACCCCAAGGAGACCATGAGCCGCCTGACGGTCGGAAAGCAGCAGATGTGCGAGATTGCTAAGGCTATCTCACATGAGGCGAAAGTAATTATCTTTGACGAGCCCTCCGCGGCGCTGACGGAGGCCGAGATTGAAGAGCTGTTCAAGATTATCCGGGATCTGCGGAATAAGCAGATGGGAATTGTGTATATCTCTCATCGTATGGACGAGATCAAGGTGATTACCGACCGGGTAACGGTTATGCGTGACGGCGGCTATGTAGGTACGCTGATTACCAAGGACAGCACCAAGGACGATATCATCAACATGATGGTTGGCCGTGTTATTTATGAGGATCCCAAGACCCAGAGTGCGGTGGCGGAGGATGCGCCGGTGGTACTCAAGGTGGAGCACCTGAATGCGGGCAGAATGGTCCGCGACGTAAGCTTTGAGCTGAGAAAGGGAGAGATCCTGGGCTTTTCGGGGCTGATGGGAGCCGGACGGACGGAGACGGCGAGAGCCCTTTTCGGGGCGGACCCCAAGGAAAGCGGCGATATCTATATAAACGGTCAGAAGGTGGATATCAAAACGCCGCAGGACGCGGTAAAGTGCGGTATCGGATACCTGTCCGAGGACCGGAAGCGTTACGGAATTGTAGTGGATAAGACCGTTGCGGAGAATTCCACCATGGCCAGCCTGGAAAGCTTTATGAGCGGCCTGTTCATTGACAAGAAGAAAGAAAATCAGATTGCACAGCAGTATGTGGAAACTCTGAAGACAAAAACCCCCAGTGTGGATCAGCTAGTGGTAAACCTTTCCGGAGGAAACCAGCAGAAGGTGGTTATTGCTAAGTGGCTGGTACGCAACTGCGACATTCTGATATTTGACGAGCCCACCCGCGGTATTGACGTAGGAGCGAAAAGCGAGATCTACCAGCTGATGAATGAGCTGGTGGCGGAAGGAAAATCCATCATTATGATTTCCTCCGAGATGACGGAGATTCTGCGAATGAGTGACCGGATTGTGGTGATGTGTGAGGGCAGAAAGACCGGCGAGCTGGATATTGCAGAGGCTACGCAGGAGCGTATCATGCATGCGGCTACGCTTAGGGATTAGGAGGGGGATGAGACGATGACAGACAAAAAACAGGGAAATGCTTTTACAAATAACCCGATTGTGAGAGCAATCGGAGTACAGAAAATCGTTGTCGTAATCGTGCTGATTGCCATGATCCTGTTATTCAGCGCCATGAGCCCTGCATTCAGGCAGTATTCGACGCTTCTCAGTATTATGGATTACACCTACTATCTGGCCTTTTTGGGAATAGGAGTTACCTTCTGCCTGATTACCGGAGGCGTGGATCTTTCCATCGGAACAGGAATGTTCTGCTATGCACTGATTGGCGGTTATCTGATCAACTATGTACATACACCGGTTATAGTGGGAATTTTGGCTACGATTGTGTGCGGTCTGATTATGGGAACCGTCAACGGACTGATTGTATCCAAGGGAGGCCATGCACCCTTCCTGGCAACACTCTGTACGATGATGATTGTAAGAGGCTTGGGAGCACTTGTTACCAACGGAGCCAGCATTACCTGGCCCGGCGCGTCAGCACCCAATGGCTGGACACGTATGCTGTTTAAGATGGATATGGGCGGAACAAAAGTTCCTTTGGGCTTTCTGTGGGTGCTGGTATTGGCAGTAGTTATGAGTATCTTTTTGAACAGAACCAGACCAGGCCGCTATATTATCGCAATTGGAAGCAACAAAGAGGCGACACGCCTTTCCGGTGTCAATGTAGCCGTATATCAGACACTGGCCTACATTATCTCCGGTTTGTTTACGGGACTTGCAGCTCTGGCCTACAGCTCTGCGTTCCAGTCTATGACTCCCGGTGGCGGAGGCGGAATTGAACTGAATGCTATCGGAGGAGCTATTATTGGCGGAACCTCAATGAGCGGAGGCTACGGCACCATAGCCGGTACTATTCTGGGCGTGTTTATCATGTCGGTTCTGCAGACCGGGTTGCCGCTCATTGGAATACAGGCTAATTTCCAGCAGATTATCATTGGTATCGTTCTGATTGTAGCCGTTTATATTGATGTATTAAAGAATAAGAAGCTTGCGTAAGGTGTTTACTGCATAAGCAGTTTACATAGAAATGCTCCAATAAGGAGAAAAATAATAAGGAGGAACTAAAAACATGAAAAAGAAAGTTTTGGCAGCATTGCTCTCCGTAGCAATGGTAGCAACCCTGTTAAGCGGCTGTGGCAGCAAGGCTGAGGAGCCTGCGGCACCGGCAGAAACGGAAGCACCGGCAGAGACCGAGGCACCTGCAGAGGGCGAGGAGCCGGCAGAAACACCGGCAGCAGATGCAAGCAACATGTCCTTTGAGATTGTTTCCAAGGGCTTACAGCATCAGTATTGGCAGGCAGTTCTTCAGGGCGTGAATAACAAGGCTCAGGAACTTGGCGTTACCGTGAACTTCGTAGGTCCGGACAGCGAGTCCAACATTGACCAGCAGGTACAGCAGCTTCAGAGTGCTCTGAATGCTAACCCGACCGCAATCGGTCTTGCAGCTCTGGATACCAATTCCGTTATGGATCTGCTTCAGCAGGCTAAGGACGGCGGAATCCCCGTTGTTGGTTTTGACTCCGGCGTTCCGAATGCTCCCGAAGGTTCCGTACTGGCTAACTGTGCAACTGACAATTATGCGGCAGGTGAGCTGGCAGCTGAGAAGGTTTACGAGGCTGTTAAGGATCGTATCGACGGCAACGTTCGTATCGGTGTTGTAGCTCAGGATGCAACCTCTGAGTCCGTTGTAAACCGTGGTCTTGGCTTTATTGATAAGTTCGCTGAGCTGGCAGTAGCTGACGGACATACCGCTACCGTTGTTGGAAACGACAGATACATCTCCGATTCCAAGTGCGAGAAGACAGAAGGCGCTAACGTAGTAATTGATGTTCGTGTTCCGGCACAGGTTACTTCCGAGCTTTCCGCAGCAGATGCTACTGCTCTGATGAACGAGGCAGATACCATTGCTATCTATGGTTCCAATGAGCATTCCGCAAACGCAATTATTACTGCAAATGAGAATCTGAGCAAGTGCGGAACAGGCGAAGGCCAGATCGTTGCAGCAGGATTTGACTCCGGTGCAGCTCAGAAGCAGGCCGTAAAGGATGGCGTTCTTCTTGGATCTATTACTCAGGCTCCTGTAAAGATGGGCGAGATTCTTGTTGAGACTCTATATGCAGCAGCAACCGGCGGAGAGGTAAAGGATACCGATACCGGATGCCAGTGGTACACAGCTGAGAACATTGAGGATCCGGAGATTGCTCCGAACCTTTATGATTAATCTCTTGTTGTAAACTGAATTTAGGGCGCACCTTGCGGTGTGCCCTTTTTTCACAAAGGAATTTTAGAACTGGAATGGAGGTATTGACATGTTAAAAGGAATTCCCCCAATTTTATCCCCGGAACTTTTAATGGTTCTCTGTGAAATGGGACACAGCGATCGTCTGGTAATCTCAGACGGAAACTTTCCGGCGGAATCTATGGGAAAGGACGCAATTGTAATCCGTTGCGACGGCCATGGAGTGCCGGAGCTTTTGGAGGCTATTTTAAAGGTATTTCCGCTGGACACTTATGTAGAGCATCCGGTGAACTTGATGGAGGTTATGCCCGGGGATAACGTAGAGACACCGATCTGGGATACCTACAAGGAGATTATTGCAAAGTATGACGAAAGAGGCGCAGCCTGCGTGGGCAACATTGAGCGCTTCAAATTCTATGATGAAGCAAAAACTGCTTATGCAATCATTGCTACCAGCGAAAAAGCCCTGTATGCCAATGTGATGCTTCAAAAGGGCGTAGTGGTGGAATAGCCGGATAATCTTAACAAAATCGAAGCGGTTTCTTAAGATTTGCAATATTTTTGGGATATGCCTTGCGGCATATCCCTTTTTTCGTTATACTGGAAAGCATTAGTAATTATGTAAAGCGGAGGAAAGGAGCGGGCGCTTTAAACTCATACGACGGGAACTGTGGACAGAAAAGAGGAGTTTTATGAAAAAAGTGAAATGGAAACAATACGTATTAATTTTGCTCTGCGCGGCATTGCTCTGCGCAGAGGGAACCGTGAATGCCATGGGAAAGGGAAGCGGTATGGGAGAAGGAACGGATAAATGGAGAATATCCGGAGAGGAGTTTCTTTTTGAGGATAAGGATATCGTGGGTTTTATCGGCGACAGCATTACCCATGTGGAATATACGCAGATCAGCTATCAGGAATTTTTATATAATTATTATATTACCCGTTTCCCGCAGCGGGAGCTGGAGTTCCGCAATTTGGGGACGGGCTCTTTTACGGCTGAGGATGTTCTGAAGCTTTATGGCGGAACAGAGGTATATGACGCCGGGCTGGAAGGGATTACAAAGGCCGTTATCATGCTGGGTATGAATGAAGCACTTACAGGCGTGGACGCAAAGGAATATATCGGAAATATTCGAGCGCTGACAGAGCTTCTTGAAGAGAAGGGATTGGAGAGTACGGATATTATTCTGGTGGCGCCTACGCCCTTCGATCAAACAAGAACCTCCAATTATCAGGAGGACGGACAAATGAACGCTCACTTTGACGATCTTCTAACGGAATATACATCCGGGCTGCGGATTCTGGCAGAGGAGCTTGGAACATACTATATTGATCTACATACACCGCTTCTCTGGGCAACCACAATGGTTCAGAAGGAAAATGGCGATGCAACGCTGACCATTGATGATAGTGTACACCCAAGCGGCATAGGAAATGTGCTGGCAGGCTATTTTTTCCTGTGTCAGCAAGGGGCGGAGGAGACCGTTGCTTCCGTGCGGATCTCGGAGACAGGAAATGTCGTGACGGAAAATGCACAGGTAAAGTCTCTGAAAGAGAGGGGAAACCGCTATGTAAGGTTTTCCTATCAGCCGGCCAGCCTTCCCATGGCTGTTCCCCTGGAGGTAAAGGCGGCGGATCAGTCATTTGGAATGTTGGATGAGATTAGCCGGGAAATTCTGCAGGTGGAAGGGCTTGACTGGGATACGGTTTATGAAGTTCATATGGATCACGTGTTGGTGGAGAAATTTACGGGAGCCGAGCTTGCCCAGGGCGTCAATCTGGCCAGCTATGACTGGAATCCGGGCCAGATGGCAGCAAAGGACATAGAGGTTTTAAATCAGGAATGGCATAAGATTTCGGCAAATTACAGAGCGGTTCTCCGGGAAGCCACCCGGGAAGAAAAAACAGCCACCCAGGAAGAGATTGACGCTGCCTATGGAAAGTGGGAGGAAAACTCAAAGGAGCTGCGTACACAGATGTACGAGAAGGCGCAAAGCAGCGTGGAGAAGGCATATCTTGTAGAGATTATCAGTGAGGATGCCCATGTCTGGAGAGGGCAGGAGCTGTGGCAGTGGGCGCTGGAGGGAGCGGCGGCATTGCTTCTGCTGTCAGCATTGGTACTGGTAAGACGCCGCCGCAGGAAGGTGAAATAAAAATTATCAATTGATCCATTTTTTACGAAAGTCAGAAGCGCTGATGCCTTCTGACTTTTTAAATTGCCGGTTCAAATAGCTGGCATCGTAAAAGCCGCAGCTTGCGGCGATCTCCTCCAGGGTATGATCGGAAAAGCGGAGCAGCTTTTTGGCAAGTGTGATGCGCCGCGTTATGACATAGTGATTGAGGGTAATTCCGTATAGGGAACGAAACTCCCTGGACAAATGGAACTTGCTGATAAAAAATTGTTCCGACAGCGTGTCCAGAGAGAATTTTTCTGTGTAGTGTTCATCCAGATATTGGCGCACCTGTTCCATCTTCTGATGACCGGGATGTTCTCTGGTCTGGCGCTCCGTGATATCCAGCAGCAGAAGTGAAAGAATATCCACAATCAACCGGGAGGAGGAAATCTCGGCCGAAAGACCGGACCTTTGATTGACCTCCAGCAATTGCTCCATAGCCTCCAAAAGCTCCGGAAAGGATTGAGGAAGAAAAGCAGGCGCACTTTTGTCTGAAAAATATTGATAATATTCCCCGGATCCGGAGCCGTTAAAATGTACCCAGATTAGCTCCCAGGGATCGGAATTACTGCTCTGATGATAATAGGGTTCCATACAGTTGATAAAAAAGCAGGAGCCCCTTTTCAGAGGATAGGGGGTATCCCTGTACATCAGCGTGCCGCTTCCGGAAAGCACAAGAACCACCAGGTAGGATTCCAGATTTTTACGCCGGGCCAGGTGGCTTTCCTTCAGCTTTAGATATCCTGTTTCCTGCACATAATAAAGACCGGAGCGGGCAAATGCGCCGGGAGTCTGAATTATACGCCGGGAACTTTCCACATAGGAATCCGGGAATTTATCAAAATAGCTTTTCATAAGCTGTCACTCCTTTCCGGCCGGCGGGCTGCCGGTATATGTGCTCCGTATAAGGCTTCAAAAGCTATCCGTACTGATTTCAGAAGCGATAATGAGACAGCAATATAATACCTGTTTTGAGCAACATCTTCACTTGTTAAGTTAAATATACAGGTTTATACTGTCAAAAGCAATGCAAAATTACACTTGTCCGGATTTGGCGCGGCGCCTTCCGGTAAACAAGTATGAGTGGAAAGGAAGAGCTATGTACTATGCATTATTGTCCGGCGGATCCGGAAGACGTCTTTGGCCCTTGTCGAATGAGGTGAGGCCGAAGCAGTATATAAAGCTGGTTAATCGGGAAACAAACGCCATGGAACGCTGTTCCATGCTGCAGCGTGTCTGGGATCAGCTCCTGGAAGCCGGCATGGCGGAGAATACAATTATTACTGCCGGAGAAGAACAAAGAGAGCTGATTCTGAGCCAGGTTCGGGGAGCACGCATAGCGGCGGAGCCTGCCGGCCGTGATACCTTTGGGGCGGTGCTGCTTTCCTGTGCATACCTCCACAGCTGTGCGGGAGCCTCCAGGGAAGATTATGTGGCTGTTATGCCGATTGATCCCTATACCGAGGCGGCATACTTTGATGCTGTAAAAGGGCTGGAAGCTGTTATGGAGCGTTCCGGGGCGGAAATAGGTCTTTTGGGAGCGGCGCCTTCCTACCCGGCAACAAAATACGGGTATATGCTGCCGGGAGAGCGAAAGGACGGCTATTTTTGGATTGACGGCTTTGTCGAAAAACCAAAGGAGGACAGGGCGGAGGAGCTTTTAAAAAAAGGAGCGCTGTGGAACTGCGGCGTATTCTGCCTGCGGATTGGAGATATGCTTGAACGTGCGGCGCTTTACGGGGTCCCTGAGGATTATGAAGGCTTGTGCAGATCGTATGAAAGTCTGCCCCGCATCAGCTTCGATTATGAGGTTCTGGAAAAGGCAGAGCGATTGGCCGCGGTAGAATTTAAGGGCTTTTGGAAGGACCTTGGAACCTGGGATGCCATGGCAGATCAAATGAACACGGACACCATAGGAAGGGTGGTCCTGGACGATGCATGCAGGAATACACAGGTCATTAACGAATTGGCAATGCCGGTGGCGGCGGTGGGCACCAGGGATCTTGTCATTGTGGCCGCCCGGGACGGAATCCTGGTGACGGATAAGAATGAAGCGGCCAGGGTAAAGGAACTGACGGCAAAGCTGCACAGCCGCCCCATGTTTGAGGAGCGAAGATGGGGAACCCTGGAAACCCTGGATGATACAGAGGCGGCGCAATTATCCACCTTGACAAGAAAGATACACATCTATGACGGTATGACTTCCAGCTATCACTATCACAGGGAGCGGGATGAGATCTGGACGATTCTCAAGGGTACGGGGGAACTGATTCTGGAGGGAAACCGAATTTCCCTTTCTCCCGGAAAGGCGGTTTGTATCCGAAAAAACCAGCGTCATGCGGTAAAAGCATTGAAGGATTTTGAATATATTGAAATTCATGTGGGAACCAGCGTAGGAAGCGATGATATTCATCGGATTACCTTTGAATGGGATGAGATAGAGAGGAGCAATATATTATGAAAAAGAAAGCACTGATTACAGGGATCACCGGACAGGACGGCTCTTATCTTGCGGAGCTTCTTTTGGAAAAGGGATATGAGGTTTACGGCCTTTTCCGCAGAGGCTCCACCAATACGGCAGGGCGTATCGGCCATCTGCTTGAAGAGAGGGCGGAGAAGGACAAATGCCTGAAGCTCATTTACGGGGACATGACGGATTCCTTGAACCTGATGCGTCTGATGTTGGAGATAAAGCCGGACGAGGTGTATAATCTGGCCGCACAGTCCCATGTGGCCGTGTCCTTTGAGGAGCCGGAATATACGGCCAATGCGGACGGCATCGGCGTCCTGCGTATTCTGGAGGCCGTGCGGGCGGCCGGACTTGCCGGGACAACAAGGATTTACCAGGCGTCTACCTCCGAGCTTTTCGGAAAGGCGGAGGAGATTCCCCAGAGAGAAACTACGCCCTTTCATCCCCGCTCCCCTTATGCGGTGGCAAAGCTCTACGGCTACTGGATCACAAAGCATTACCGGGAAGCGTATGGAATGTATGCGGTAAACGGGATTTTGTTTAATCATGAATCCGAGCGGAGAGGGGAAACCTTTGTAACAAGGAAAATAACCCTGGCAGCAGCCAATATACTGGCAGGACGTCAGGAGAAGCTGTATTTGGGGAATCTGAACGCCAAGCGTGATTGGGGATATGCCCGGGACTACGTGGAATGTATGTGGATGATGCTGCAGCACGACACCCCCGAGGATTTTGTGATTGCTACCGGTGAGACTCATACGGTAAGAGAGTTTGTGGAGGCGGCCTTCCGCTATGGAGGAATACACCTTAAGTGGCAGGGGGAAGGAGCAGAGGAAAAGGGAATTGATGAAAAAACAGGAAGAGTGCTTGTGGAGGTGTCACCCGAATTCTTCCGTCCGGCGGAGGTGGATTTGCTGCTGGGGGATCCCTCCAAAGCAAAGGAGCTGTTGGGATGGAACCCCAGGAAAACATCCTTTGAAGAATTGGTAAGGCTTATGATGAAGCACGATATGGAACGGACGGAACCGAGACAGGAGGCAGGATATGATTTGTGAACCCTTAGACAGAACGAAAAAAATATATGTGGCAGGCCACCGGGGACTGGTAGGCTCGGCCATGGTGCGGCGTTTGGAGCAGGAAGGCTTCGGGCAAATCATCACCAGAACGCATGAGGAGCTTGATCTGACCAGACAGGCGGAGGTGGAAGCATTTTTTGAGAAGGAAAAGCCGGATTATGTGATTCTGGCAGCGGCCAAGGTGGGAGGGATTCACGCCAATAACACTTACCCGGCGGATTTTATTATGAAAAATCTTCTGATAGAATGTAATGTCATAGATGCCGCTTATAAGAATCAGGTAAAAAAGCTTTTGTTCCTGGGAAGCTCCTGCATTTATCCCAGAGAATGTCCCCAGCCTATTCGGGAAGAATATCTGCTGAGTGGATACCTGGAGAAGACAAATGAGGCTTACGCCCTGTCAAAGATTGCGGGTCTGAAAATGTGCGCATACTACAACCGCCAATACGGAGCCCGTTATATCAGCGTGATGCCCTGCAATCTCTATGGCATAAACGACAATTTTGCTTTGGAGAATTCCCATGTGCTTCCTGCCCTGATTCGAAAATTTCATGAGGCAAAGGAGCAGGGAGCGCCGTCAGTGACAGTGTGGGGAAGCGGAACGCCTCTCCGGGAATTTCTGAACGTGGACGATCTGGCGGACGCCTGCCTGTTTCTAATGGATCATTACGAAGGAGAGGAATTTTTTAATGTGGGATCCGGCCGGGAGATCACGATACTTAAGCTGGCGGAGCTCGTAAGACGGGTGGTAGGCTATCAGGGAGGGATTGTACTGGATACCTCCAAACCGGACGGAACGCCGCGGAAGGTTACGGATATCAGCCGTATTCTGGAGACCGGTTGGAGACCGAAAATTGATTTGGAAACAGGAATCCGTAATACTTACAAGTGGTTTTGCGAAAAATATAAGACAGGGGAGTTTGCGCAGAGGTGAAGAATCATGGCCCGGTAAAATTGCAGCCGGTTCGGAAAACGTATTTGTGGGGAACGGAGGATTGGATGCTTTCCTGGCTCAATGAGGGCCTGGAGGAAATTCCGCTTTTGATTAAAATTATCACGGCGAGAGACGCTCTGTCCGTACAGGTACACCCGGAGGATAACCTTGCCCGAAAGCTTGAGCAGGGAACAGGCAAGACGGAAATGTGGTATGTGCTGGATTGCGAGCCGGGTGCCTGCCTGTATTATGGCCTGAAGCATAAGGTTTCCGTCAATGAATTCCGAAAACGGATTGAGAACGGAAGCATCCTGGAAGTATGCCGAAGTATTCCGGTGAAAAAGGGGGATGTCTTTTACATTCCGGCCGGACTTATCCATGCCATAGGGAGAGGAATCACGGTAGCGGAGGTGCAGCAAAGCTCCGATATTACTTATCGTGTGTACGATTATAACCGGGAGGATGAGGAACACCGGAAGCGGGAGCTGCATATTGACAAGGCGCTTAGGGCCGTAAGCTTTATGCCGCCCCTTGCCGGACATCATCCCATGGGGCCCCGTATTCGGAAAATTGGATATTCCAAAACTTTATTGGTGCAATGTCCGTATTTTGTGGTACAATTATACGAGATAGAGAAAAATATGGAAGGAACTGTCGGGAATTCCTTCCGGTCTTTGCTCGTTCTTGAGGGGGAAGGGGACCTGAAAAGCGCATACGGCAGCATGAAGGTCCAAAAGGGTGACAGCATCCTTCTTCCGAAAGGAATGGGAGCCTACCAGCTTATCGGAAGGCTGCAAATACTAATAAGCGAGGTATAGACAGATGAATTTAAAGTTTGGAACAGGGGGCATTCGCGCCACGATTGGGGAGGGACCGGATCATTTAAATTTGGAAACCATAAGGGAAGCAACACTTGGAGTGGCTGCTTATGTTAAAACGCTAAGCGAAGAGCCGGCGGTGGCTATTGCCTATGACAGCAGGAATCATTCGGAGGAATTTGCTAAGGAAGCGGCCAGAGTGCTGGCCCTCAGGGGATGCAGGGCATATATTTATCCCAAGCTGATGCCTTCGCCGGCTCTTTCCTTTGCTGTGCGTCATTTGAAGTGCGATGCCGGGATCTGCATTACGGCCAGTCACAATCCAAAGGATTACAATGGTTTTAAGGTATACGGCAAGGACGGCTGTCAGGTGACGAATGACGCGGCGGAGGCCATTCAGGCTTGTATTGATAAGGCAGACAAAAAGGAAGCCCAGGATGATCTGCCCTTTGAGTATTTTCTGGAGTCGGAAGACATTGTATTTATCAGCGATAAGACCATAAAGGCATTTTTGGCCTCCATTATTAAGAAGCGGACCCAGAAAGAGCTGACCTCCGACCTGAAGGTGGTATACACCCCCCTGAACGGAGCAGGCTTAAGCTGTGTCAGCAGCATCCTTAAGTATGTGGGGGTAAACAATCTGCAGCTTGTGACGGAGCAGAGCAAACCGGACGGTAATTTCCCCACCTGCCCGAACCCCAATCCGGAGGAACCGGCGGCACTTAAGGTGGCGCTGAAATACTGCAAAAAAGCGGATGCGGATCTTCTCATTGCCACGGATCCTGACAGCGACCGTGTGGGAGTGGCCGTACAGCATCAAGGAGCCTGGAAGCAGCTGACGGGAAACCAAGTGGGTGTTCTGCTTCTGGATTATATCTTAAAATGCAGGCAGGAGGCGGGAACACTCCCCGAGAGGCCGGTTGTTATCAAGACCATTGTCACCACATCCATGGCAGAACGTATTGCGGAGCATTATGGGGTGGAAATGATTCAGACACTCACCGGCTTTAAATATATCGGCGAGCAAATAGGGCGTCTGGAAAAGGCCGGGGAAGCGGAGCGCTTTGTCTTTGGCTTTGAGGAGAGCTGCGGATATCTGATCGGCAGTTATGTGCGGGACAAGGATGCGGTGGGAGCCGCTATGCTCATCTGTGAGATGGCGGACACCTATAAATCCATAGGCAAGACCCTGGTTGATGTGCTGAAGGATTTGTACCGAACCTATGGGCGCTACAAATCGGAGCTGAAAAATTATGCCTTTGAGGGAACGGAGGCGCAGCGGCGGATGCGGTATATCCGCAAAAGTCTGGCGGAAAAGCCGGAGATGAAGATGCGGGGCTCCAGGGTGCTCCGGTATCAGGATTACCTTGAAGGAATTGACGAGCTTCCCAAGGCCGATGTGATAAAGCTGTGGATGGAGGACGGCTCGGAGGTTGTAATCCGGCCTTCCGGAACGGAACCGAAGATCAAGGTGTATACGGAGAGAAAAATAGACGGATAATTGAACGGGTTTGGAGAAGAAAGAGTATCCGTTCGCAATTCGAGGGAATTGCGAACGGATACTCTTTTTTGATGCACTGATTTATTTTATAAGCTTTCTTTTCGCGGAGGACCGCAGCTTTCTCTCACGGCAAGATAAAAGGGCATGGAAATTTTCATTGGAAGGTGATGTCCACCCTGGATTCGGTCAATCAGGGTTTTGGCTGCCATTTTTCCCATTTCGTCCAGTGGAACATGGACGGTGGTCAGCATGGGAGAGAGGTATTGAGCCATGTCAATATCGTCAATACTGATTACCGAGATATCGGCAGGGATTCTTAAGCCCTCCTCCTGGATAGCACACATAACACCGATTGCAGTTAAATCGTTTGGCGCAAAGACGGCGGTAATATCGCGTGTTCTTTTAAGCAGCGCCTTTGTGCCGCGATAGCCTCCCTCGGAACAAAGCATTACATTGGAAATAAAATCGCTTTGAACGGGAAGCTTGTGTTTGCGCAGGGTAGAACAGTAGCCCACATAACGCTCTTCGTTCTGCGTCTCTCCTACATAGGCAATCCTGGTATGCCCAAGACCAATAAGATATTCCACGGCATGCTCGCTGGTAAGATGACCCTCGCAGAGAACCTGATCGTACTTGGCGTTCAGGCTGTTCAGGCCTGTGTAGATCACATAATTAAAATGCTTTTTCAGAAAGCTTAAAAGCTGCTTGTTGCAGCGTCCCAGAATGGCAACGCCGTCCACCTGGTTGTCCGTAATAAGATGAAAGGTGCTGGGGTGCTGGATATCGATGGCAGTAAAGGAATACTTCAAAATATAATTCTGCTTAAAGGCTTCTTTTTCGATGCTGCGGGCCAGCTGAGAAAAGAAGGGATCCGTGATGGCATCGGGCTTTCTGGCGAACAGACAGGCAATGGAATGGGAGGAAGCCTGTCCGGAAGAGGTCTTCCCGCTTTTAAGATTCCTGGCACTGGAGTTGGGGGTATAGTTGGTACGGCGGACAATCTCCCAGATACGATCCTGTACCTCTTTGCTTGCAGCCCCGGAATTACTTTGGTTAATTACTCTGGAAACCGTAGAAATTGAGACGCCTGCTTCTTGTGCAATTTCTTTTAAAGTCATGAAATACTTTCCTCATTTCCTGTATGAAATATACTTAAATTTATGATTATCATAGAAAAAAACAGTAAAAGTGTCAATGTAATTATATAAAATATTCAGTAAGAATATACCCAAACGTTTGCGTAAAAATCAGTCAAAACCCGAAGGGTTCTATGCTATAGTAAATCCCATAAGGGGGATATCAGAAATGCAAAATCTATTAATTGTACATGGGGGAGGCCCAAGCGCCGTATTAAACGCTTCCTTGTACGGAGTAATTGAAGAGGCGAAAAAACAGGGGATACCAAAGATTTATGGAGCAAAAGGAGGAAGCGAAGGGATTTTGAAGGAAAGCTTTTTTGAATTAGAAAAGCTTACAGCAGAAGAGCTTGCAATGATGCTTCAGACACCGGGAAGTGTGATAGGAACCTCACGCTTTGAACTGAAACCTGCGGATTACAAAACAATGCCGGCAATTTTTAAAAAATATGGGATTGGGTATGTGCTTTTAAACGGAGGCAACGGCACCATGGATACCTGTGGAAAAATCTGCCATGTCTGTGAAGACAGCGGGATTTTTGTAATGGGGATTCCGAAAACCGTGGATAATGATATCACCATAACGGATCACACGCCGGGCTTCGGGAGTGCGGCCAGCTTTCTTGCAGAGACCGTGCGGGAGATTGGGGCGGACGTGCGTTCCCTTCCGATCCACGTGTGTGTCGTGGAGGCCATGGGAAGAAATGCCGGGTGGCTGACAGCAGCTTCCGCATTGGCGAGAGAAGAGCCGGGTGATGCGCCTCATTTGATATATCTGCCCGAACGTCCCTTTAAGGAAGAAGAGTTTCTTGCGGATGTTCGTCGCCTGTATGAGGAAAAAGGGGGTGTGGTAGTCGTGGCCAGCGAAGGGCTGCGGGGAGAAGACAAAAAGCCGATTGTTCCGCTTATTTATTCTTCCGGCAGAGCGGAGTATTTCGGAGATGTGGGCGCGTATCTGGCGGAGCTGGTGATTAAAAAGCTGGGAATCAAAGCGCGTTCCGAAAAGCCGGGGCTTCTGGGAAGAACCTCCATAAGCACACGCTCAAAAACAGATGTGGAGGAAGCAATTCTGGTAGGGCGTGAGGCCGTTAAAGCGGCAGTAAAAGGAGAAAGCGGGCGGATGGTAGGTCTTTTTCGGACAGAAACCGAGGATGGGAGCTATCGCATACATACGAGTTTGATTCCTGTGGAGGAGGTAATGCTACATGAGAAAAAAATGCCGGATTCCTACATCAATGAAAGGGGAAATGATGTGACACAGGAATATCTGGACTGGTGTGAGCCGCTGGCGGGTGACGGACTTCAAAAAATGCTCAAATTAAAGAAAAGGGAAAAGGAGTAGAAAGCAGATGAAGCACATTTTTTTAAACTTGAAACGGTTTGATATCCCGAAGGAGCTGGACGGCGTGAACGGCATTGCGCCGGTAAAAGACTGGGGAAGCTTTATAGTAAAGGAGATCCAGGAGCCGCTTAAAGCTTACAGGGATGAAGCTGTGGAATTTGGAGTGTTTTTCCCGGAGGCTCATATTGTGACGGCGGCTGCGGCGCAGTCTGAGGACAGCATGGTAAAGCTGGGCTGCCAGAGCGTTTTCCGCATGGATACAAGCAAAGGCGGAAATTTCGGCGCTTTTACCGCAAACCGAACGGGAAACGCTATGCGCGCATTGGGCTGCAGGACAACCATTATCGGCCATTGCGAGGAGCGAAACGATAAGAGCGGAATTTTACTGGAGGCCGGCGTAACAGACAAAAAAGCGGTAAACCGTATCCTGAATCAGGAGATACTGGCGGCACAGAAGGCAGGATTGGAGGTGCTGTATTGTATCGGAGAAAAGGCGGAAGAGCAGGAAGAGTGGCAGGACATTCTGGAGGAACAGCTTTCCATTGGCTTGGAGGGGGCCGATAAGTCTAAAATCACCATTGCCTATGAACCGGTTTGGGCAATCGGACCGGGCAAGACGCCTCCCGATAAAGCGTATATTACAAAGATAGGAGCCTTTGTAAAGGATGCTACCGGCGGAATGGATGTGGTGTACGGAGGCGGTTTAAAGCAGGATAATGCGAAAATGCTGGCTTCCATTCCGGAGATAGACGGAGGCTTGATTGCGCTTACGAGATTTCAGGGCGACATTGGATTTTATCCGGAAGAATATCTGGAAATTATCCGAATTTATATGGGCAGGCAGTAAAAAACAACAGGAAACAGCAAACATTGCAGAAACAGAACGGAGGGAAAAATGAAATTAGAATTTGAATATGGTCATGGAACTATGGGAGCGGAGCTGCCGGACAATACGGATGTGTTTATACCTGGAACAACGGTTCCGGATCAACCGGCTATTCCTGAGGAACGGCTGGAGGAGGAAACAAGGAAATCGGTCCGCAATCCAATTGGTATGCAGCCCCTTTCCGAGCTTGCCAAAGAGGGAAGCAAGGTCACCTTTGTAATTCCCGATATTGTAAAGGGCGGCACACAGCCGACAGCACACAGAAAAATTGCCATAAAGGTCATTTTGGAGGAACTGTATCAGGCGGGTGTACAGAAAAAAGACATTTTACTGATCTTTTCCAACGGGCTCCATCCGCGTACAACAGTAAATGAAATGAAGCAGATTCTTGGGAAAGAGCTTTTCGATGAATTTTATTACACCAATCAGATAACAAGCCATGACAGTGAGGATTATGAACATCTGGCAGATCTGGGCGTAACGGACCGCGGCGACCCGGTTTTGATGAACAAGTATGTATATGACAGCGATATTGCAATTCTGATAGGACATGTTCAGGGAAATCCCTACGGCGGATACTCAGGAGGCTACAAGCACTGTGCTACCGGTATTACCCACTGGCGTTCCATAGCATCCCATCATGTACCGAAGGTGATGCACAGGGAAGACTTTACCCCGGTAAGCACAAAGTCTCTTATGAGAACTAAATTTGATGAGATTGGCATGCACATGGAAAAATGCATGGGGAAAAAATTCTTCTGCTGCGATGCCGTGCTGGATACATATTCCCGGCAGATTGCCGTTTTCAGCGGTTATGCAAAGGAAATGCAGCCTGTCTCCTGGGAGGTGGCGGATAAACGTACCTATGTACATTGGGCAAAGAAAAAATATGACGTTATGGTATTTGGCATGCCGCAGAACTTCCACTATGGTGACGGAATGGGGACAAATCCCATTCAAATGATGCAGGCCCTTTCCGCCCAGGTAATTCGCCATAAGCGTGTGATGAGCGAGCGGTGTGTGATCATCTGTTCCTCGATCTGCAACGGATATTTTCATGATGAAAGATGGCCTTACCTGCGGGAACAGTATGAAATGTTTCAGCATGATTATATGAATGTGCTTCCGGATATGGATCGCTATGGCGAGTATTTTGCCACACATGAAGAATATATCCGAAAATACCGTTACGGCAATGCTTTTCACCCCTTCCACGGCTTTTCTATGATGAGCTGCGGACATATAGCGGAGATGAATACGGCAGCTATCTATATTGTAGGTGCACAGGAGCCCGGAATCGCCCGCAGTATGGGACTTAAGACAAGGGCCACCTTTGAAGAAGCTTTAGAGGATGCAGAAAAGAAATATGTGGGACCCAATCCCAATATCCTGGCGCTTCCAAAGGCGTTTAAGCTGGCTGCACCCCATCTGTGCATGGAGGACGAACATGAGGCATGATTACTATTCCTATACAAAGGAGCAATTGTTAAAGCAGCCCAAAATTCATTTGCTGTGCTATGAAACGGATCAGGACGTATTCCGCCATATGGCGCAGGAAATGGTGGAGGCTATCTGCAAAAATGAGGCGCAAGGGAAGAACACCGTATTTATCTGTCCGGTAGGTCCGGTAGGACAGTATCCCTATTTTACGGAGGAAGTGAACCGGAGACGGCTGGATCTGAAAAATGTCTGGTTTTTGAACATGGATGAATACCTGACAGATGCAAAGGAGTGGATCGATCCGTCACACCCATTAAGCTTCCGCGGTTTTATGGAGCGGGAGGTTTATAACAAAATCGACAAAGACCTGGTAATGCCAAAGGAACAGAGAATCTTCCCCGACCCCCATGATACGGAGCATATGATGCAGGTGATAGAAGAGCTGGGAGGCGTTGACATCTGCTTTGGCGGAATCGGGCTTAATGGCCACATTGCCTTTAACGAGGCGGATACCTCCAAAAGCCCGGAGGAATTCCGGGCGCTTCGGACAAGAGTGCTTCCGGTATCGCGGGAAACACAGGCGGCAAACGCCATCGGGGATTTTAACGGAGCTTTGGAGGATATGCCCAATTATTGCGTATCAATTGGGATGGCCGAGATTTTAAAGGCAAAGAAAATACGGCTGGGATGCTTCCGAAGCTGGCACCGCGCCGTTGTGAGAAGAGCGGCGTACGGAGAGCCTTCCGGCGACTTCCCGGTTACGCTTTTGCAGGAACATTCGGATATTACAATTAGCTTTACGGAATTTGTGGCGCAGTTATAGGTGAGGAAAGGCAGGGAAATGATAGTAAAAAATGGTCTTGTTTATCAGAAGGGAGAATTCCGAAAACAGGATGTTGAAATCCGGGATGGTAAATTTATAAAAATCAGTTCCGCCATTTCCGGTGATGAAGAAATCAATATCCGGGGGTTCCGCATGGCGCCCGGATTCTTTGAAATTCACACCCATGGCGCTGTGGGGGTGGACATCAACGGGGCGACGGCCGAGGGACTTGAAAAAATTTCCTGTTTCCTTGCAAAGCAAGGTGTGACAAACTGGTTATGTTCCATTCTGACAGATACGAAGGAGCAGACCCTTCGGTGTATTCAGGAATATAAAAGATGGAAAACACTGGAGCACTGGGGAGCGGATCTGTGCGGAATTCATCTGGAAGGTCCTTTTCTCAGTGAAGAATATGCCGGAGCAATGCCGAAGAGCTTGCTGCTGGATATGGATTTGGAGCTGATTCGGCGCTATCAGGAGGAAGCGGAGGGAGATATTCGTTATATTACAGTCTCCCCGGAGCGAAAGGGTGTCATCGAAGCAATCACGGCAATTCGGAGCATGGGAATCCAGGTAGCTATGGGACATTCGGGAGCAGGATACGAAGAAGCGGTTACGGCCATAAAGCAGGGCGTCGGCGCCTGCACGCATACCTTCAATGCTATGCGGCTGTTTCACCAGCATGAGCCGGCGATTATGGGGGCGGCGCTGGAATCGGATATTTACTGTGAGGCTATCTGCGACGGACTGCATCTGCACCCAGGTTCCGTCCGGCTTCTCCTGAAAACCAAGGGAAATAAACGGGTTGTTGCAATTACGGATTCCATCATGGCCACCGGATTTCCTGAAGGAAATTATAAGCTGGGGGTAAACGATGTCGTTGTGAAGAACGGGGATGCCAGGCTTGCTTCTGACGGAACACGGGCAGGGAGCGTTCTGACAGCCAAGCGCGCCTTTCATAATTTTCTGGATTTTACCGGATATCCGGCAGAGGAGATACTTCCGCTCTTTACGGAAAATCCGGCCAGGCTTTTGGGAATGGAGCGTAAGACAGGTATGATTGAGGAAAAGAGGGATGCCAATTTTCTGCTGCTGGATGATAAAAATAACATAAAAGCTGTTTATGTAAAAGGGAGAAGCGTATAGTGAATATACCCAAACGTTTGGGTAAAAACAAATTGAAGTTCGTGTAAAAACATGACAAAATGAAGTTGAAAACAGGGGAATAACTATAAAAATGTATAGAAAATAAGGAGGTTGTAATGAAAAATAAAAAGGAAAAGGATTTCATAGGCTCCATACCCAAATGGGCATGGCTGCTGCTGTCGCTTTTGACGGCGCTTGCGGTCTGGTATTTCCTGTCGGTGAATCCGAAGACGGGGCGGACCTTCAAGCCTCTTACGGAGGTGCTGGCGTCCGCACAGATTATGTATGGCAGGGGTGTATTGCTGAAGGACATTGGAAACAGTCTGATTTCGGCTATCGGAGGCTTTGCCTGCGGATTTTGCCTTGCCGTGCCTGTTGCATTTCTTATGGCATGGTACCGGCCGGTTCGCTTTATTGTAGAGCCATGGATTCAGTTTATACGTAATATTCCGCCGCTTGCGTATGTTCCTCTGGTGGTGCTTTCCGTAGGCGTCGGAAGAACACCGCAGATTATCGTTATCTGCCTGTCTACCTTCCTGGTTATGACCATTACAATCTTTCAGGGTGTAATCAATGTGGATGAAACATTGATTAAGGCGGCCCGGGTCCTTGGGGCAAATGACAGCGTGATACTGGTCAAGGTTATTTTTCCCGCAACGACACCCTTTATTGTTACGGCAATCCGTTTGGGTATCTCCACTGCGCTGACCACGCTGATTGCGGCGGAATCTACGGGTGCAATCTGCGGCCTTGGAATGAGGATCAAAGCTCTGGCTAATTCCTATGAGACGGCGCCGATGCTGCTGTACATAATTATAGTAGGTATTATTGGTATGCTGGCGGAAAAGATACTGAAATATTTTGAAAGGAAGCTGACCTCATGGCAAGAGAAGAGAGAAATATAAAGGTTAAGATCGATCAGGTAAAAAAAGTGTATAACGGGCGCACAGGGGAAATGGTCGCTTTAAACGGAGTAAGTCTTGACATTGCCGATAATGAGTTTGTCTGTGTGGTTGGACCTTCCGGCTGCGGAAAATCAACACTGCTTAATATCATTGCCGGGCTCTTGGAGCCTACGGACGGAGCCGTTTATGTAGATGAACGAAAGGTAGTGGGGACCGGCGTGGAGCGGGGCGTGGTATTTCAGCAATATGCGCTGTTTCCGTGGCTTACGGTTAAGAAAAATGTGGAGTTTGGTTTAAAGCTGAAGGGGCTCTCAAAGGATGAAATAGAAGAGACAGCCATGAAATACATACGCATGGTTGACCTTGAAAAATTCACCAATGCTTATCCCAAGGAGCTGTCCGGCGGTATGAAGCAGAGAGTAGCCATTGCCCGGGCCTATGCGGTAAATCCTGAAGTTTTATTGATGGATGAACCCTTTGGCGCCCTGGATGCCCAGACGAGAACACAGCTTCAGTCAGAGCTGCTTAAAACCTGGGAGGAGGAGCGGAAAACCTGCTTTTTCATTACCCATGATGTGGAGGAAGCAATTATTCTGGCACAGAGAGTGGTGATCATGAGCGCCCGTCCCGGACGAATCAAGGAGATTGTGGACATTGATATTCCCTATCCCCGTACGCAGGAGACGCGTATGGACCCAAGGTTTATAGAGCTTAAGACACATATTTGGTCACAGGTATATCAGGAATACCTGGAAGTAAGAAAGTAACTTAACCATTCATAATGGTTAAAATAAAAAAGAAAAGGAGAAGTGTATGAAAAAGGTAATTAGTTTAATGCTTGCTGCGGCAATGGTGTTTGGTTTGGCGGCTTGCGGGAGCCCGAAACAGCCGGAACAGGAGGCGCCTGTAGAAACAGAGGCTCCGGCGGAAACAGAAGAACCGGCAGAGACGGAGGCTCCGGCGGAGGCAGAAGCCGTGGAGCGCAGGGCGCTGAATGTGGCTTACATGCCCAACTATGCATCCATGTGGGTAATTATGGCCGCATTGGAGGGCGGTTATTTTGATGAAGAGGGTCTGGACGTAACACTGTATGAATTTGCAGACGGACCAACGGAAATTGCATCTATGGAATCCGGCTCCATTGATCTTGCTTACATTGGAGACGGGGCACACAAGCTTGCGGCAAACGGAAGCTGTAAGATCTTCTGCTATTCCCATATCGGTGATGCGGAGATGGTAATCGGGCTGACCTCCCACGGTGTGAATTCTCTGGAGGATTTGAAGGGTAAGACAGTAGGCTATGCCTCAGGAACTTCATCCGAAACCATGCTGCAGCGCGCCCTGGAGGATGCGGGGCTGACCATGGACGATATTGAGCCCTACGATATGGATACCAGCAATATGGTTACCGCAATGGTTTCCGGCTCTCTGGATGCCTGCTGTACCTGGTCACCCAATACATGGCAGATATTAGGTGAGATGGATGATGCCGTAAAGCTGTGTTCCCCAATGGATTACATTGATAAGGCAGTTGCACTTTCCAGCTTTGTGGTTATGGAAAATTGGGCTGCTGAAAATCATGAGGTTTTGATCCGCTTTACACGGGCGCTGCTGAAAGCTATGGACTTCGGAGCAAAGGAAGAGAATCTTGCACAGGTTTCCCAGTGGATTGCCACGCAGCTTGCGGCAGACGTTTCTACCGTGGAGGCACAGTGTCATGACGGCAACTGGCTTACCGGAGAGGAATTATACGCTGCGGTAAAGGACGGAACCATCGAAGGATACTATCAGACGCAGCTAAACCAGATGGTTGCAAACGAGACGGCAACGGAAGAGGTTAAGGTGTCGGATTACGTAATGTTTGACGTAATACTTGAGGCGGCCGAAAGTCTTTACAATTAATTGGGTACATAACAAAGAAATAAAATGATAGAAGATCGGATGCCGGAGGCTGGCAGCAGCTTCCGGCATCCGATTAAAAGGAAGGCTCTTGAATGGAGGTAAGGTGACATGAATTATTTTGGAGAATCCACAAAGAGAATTCAAAGCTTTCGGGAGGAGCTTTTGAGCACAAAGGCGTATATCAGTGCGGAACGGGGGATTTTGTATACACAGGCCCACCGGGAGTATCGGGACTGCCCGATTATTCTGCAGAGAGCCCATTGTGTGGCCAGAGTTCTGCGGGATATGAAAATCTTTATTGAGGACCAGACACTGATTGCCGGAAATCAGGCGGAGTATAACCGGGCAGCCCCGTTATTTCCCGAATATGCGATGGACTGGGTTGTGGAGGAGCTTGATACCTTTGAAAAACGCGACGGTGATGTTTTTTATGTAAAAGAAGAAGATAAGGATGTAATCCGTGATATCGGAAAATATTGGGAAAAGCTCACCTTGAAGGATAAAGGGCTCGCTGCCCTTCCGCCGGAGCTGCGTACCATATATGATCTGGGAATTATCAAAATGGAAGGCTCCATTACATCCGGGGACGCACATCTGGCCGTCAACTATGACAAGCTGATTCAAAAAGGACTTAAGTATTTCCGGGAGCAGGTATTGGAGTATCGGGAAAAGCTGGATTTGACGGATTGTAGCAGCCTGGAGAAGCGTTATTTTTACGATGCGGCGCTGATTATGCTTGACAGTACGGTTGCCTTTGCCCACCGGTTTGCTTCGCTGGCATGGGAGATGGCGAAGCAGGAGCAGGACAAGGAAAGAAAACAAGAGCTGCTTAAGCTCTCCGAGATTTGCAATCGGGTGCCTGAGCTTCCGGCAGGAAGCTTTTGGGAGGCTTTGCAGAGCATCTGGCTGATTCATTTGGTTCTCCAAATTGAATCCAACGGACATTCCCTTTCTTATGGACGTCTGGATCAATATCTGGCTCCGTTTTACAAAAAGGATCTGGAGCAGGGGATTGTCACGGAAGAATCGGCCTGTGAGCTTCTGGAAAATTTCTGGCTGAAAACCTTCACCATTAATAAAGTGCGAAGCTGGGCTCACACACAATTTTCAGCAGGAAGCCCTCTGTATCAAAATGTAACGGTGGGCGGACAGAAGGAAAATGGAGAGGACGCCACCAATCCGGTTTCTTGGCTGATACTGAGAAGCGTTGCAAGGCTTCGCCTTCCACAGCCGAATCTCACGGTTCGGTATCACAGGGGACTGCCCCGGGACTTTATGCGGGAGTGTATGCAGGTTGTCAGCCTTGGCTTCGGAATGCCGGCATTTAACAATGATGAGGTAATCATTCCTTCCTTTGTGGAAAAAGGCGTGAAGCTTGAGGATGCCCGAAGCTACAGCGCCATCGGCTGTGTGGAAGTAGCTGTTCCCGGAAAATGGGGCTACCGCTGCACTGGTATGTCATTCTCAAATCTGCCCCGGTTTTTGCTTGCCATGATGAACGGCGGCGTGGATATGACAAGCGGCATCCGGGTACTTCCTCCCTGCAAGCCATTTCTTGAGGTGGAAAGTTACGAAGAGCTCTTTGAGGAATGGCAGGGGACCGCAAAGAAAATTGCGGCTATGAGCGTCATGCTGGATAATTATGCGGATACGGTTATTGAAAAAGAGACCCCGGATATTCTTTGCTCTGTCCTGGTGGATGACTGTGTAAAGCGGGGCCTGCATCTGAAATCAGGCGGAGCCGTTTACGACTTTATCAGCGGTCTGCAGGTGGGCATTGCGAATCTGGGAGATTCCCTTGCCGCTCTGAAAAAGTGTGTATTTGAAGAAGGGATTTTGAGCAGGGAAGAGGTATGGAACGGGCTGACGCATGATTTTGCGGGAGAAGAGGGAGAACGTGTCCGCCAAATACTGATTCAAAATGCGCCCAAATACGGAAATGACGACGACTATGTGGATCGGATTACATCCGATGCCTACAATGCATTTGTTCAGGAAATTATAAAATATAAAAATACACGCTATGGCCGGGGGCCCATAGGAGGCATGTACTATGCAGGAACCTCGTCCATATCGGCAAATGTTCCCCAGGGTGGAATGACTATGGCTACGCCGGACGGCCGGAAGGCAAAAAGTCCTTTGGCTGAAGGGTGCTCACCGCAGCATGGAGTGGACGTGCATGGGCCCACCAGCGTATTTAAGTCTGTATCCAAGCTTCCCACCCGCCAGATTACGGGAGGAGTTCTGCTGAATCAGAAAATAAATCATTCCGTGCTGGAAAATGAAAAGGATACGGATAAGCTGATTAGCATTATACGAGCCTTTTTTGATAGCTTGGAAGGATTTCATGTACAATACAATGTTGTGTCCGGGGAAACCATGAGGGCGGCCCAAAAGCATCCCGAGGAATACCGTGATTTGGTTGTCCGTGTGGCAGGCTACAGTGCATTTTTTAACTCACTGTCCAGGCAGACCCAGGACGATATCATTGAGAGAACGGAGCATACGGTTTAGAGAACAGAAGGTTCTGCGGAACCGGAACGGAGGAAAATAATGAAAATACTAATTGATACGGCGAATGTGGAACAGATTAGAGAAATGTATGATTCAGGCGTCATTTGCGGAGCGACTACCAATCCGACGCTGATAGCAAGAGAGGGAAGAGAGTTTGGGGAAACCATTCGTGAAATTCTGGATATCTTTGGGGATGAAGCTCTTGTATTTGCAGAAGCAGTCTCCCTGGAGAGTGGGAAGATGGTGGAGGAGGCAAGGGAGCTTGCAAAGCTTTCGCCCAAGATTGTAGTCAAGATCCCCATGTGCAGGGAAGGCTTAAAAGCCGTCCGTGCTTTGAGCAGGGAAGGAATCTCCACGGCTGTGACGTTGGTATTTTCACCTGCTCAGGCCCTGCTTGCGGCTTCGGCCGGCGCAGCCTTTGTAGCGCCCTTTGTGGGAAGGCTGGACGATATCGGTGCGGATGGCTTGGGAGTGGTTAAGGACATCTGCGATATATTTAAGGCACAGAACAGCTCCACGCAAGTACTGTGTGCAAGCCTGAAGCAGCCTTATCAGGTGGAGCAGGTGGCAAAAGCCGGCGCGGGGTATGCGACAATTCCCTACGGAGCGCTGAAGATGTGCTTTGAGCATCCCTTAAGCGCCCAGGGCATTGACATGTTTATGGATGATTGGGCAAAGCTTCAGAAGGAGATTGCAGATAAATAATGGAACACACGGGATTGGTTTTTAACATTCAGAAATTCTGTATTCACGACGGACCGGGTATTCGAACCACCGTGTTCCTGAAGGGATGCCCTTTAAAATGCCGCTGGTGTGCCAATCCGGAATCCCAATTAGAGAGAAGCCAGCTGATGCTGGATCGAAGGAAATGCGTACGCTGCCACCGCTGCGTGGCGGCGTGCCCCAACGGAGGGATAAGGCCGGATTCGGAGACAGGATATCCCGTTTTTGACAGAGAGCTGTGCCAGGGCTGCGGAAGCTGTGTCAATGCTTGCCTGGGAAACGGAGAAAAAGCCCTGACCATGGAAGGGCAAAGAATGACTGCCGGGGAGGTTTTAAAAGAGGTCTTAAAGGATGAGGTGTTTTATAAAAGCTCCGGGGGAGGCGTGACCTTTTCCGGCGGCGAGCCCTTAAAGCAGATGGATTTTATCAGGCCGATTGCCAAGGAATTGAGAAAGCGGGGCATTCATACGGCCTGTGAGACAGCGGGATATGTGACGGAGGAAGAGATGAAGGAAGCCGTTTCCTGTATGGATCTGTTTCTGTTTGATATGAAACATTATAACGGGGAGAAGCATTTGGAAGGGACGGAAGCGGTACAGGAGAACATTCTGAATAATCTGTCCCTGGTTCTGGATTCGGGATGCAAGGTGATTTCCAGGATACCGGTGATTCCCGGCTTTAATAATGAGGAGGCGGATGCTCACGGCTTCGGCAGACTTTTAAAATCCATGGGGATTCGGGAGGTTCATTTGCTTCCCTTTCATCAATTTGGAGAAGGAAAGTATGAGCGTCTGGGGATTGCATATCAGATGGCAGGGATTCCGTCCATGAAGCCGGAAGAACTAACTGGTATGAAGGAAATTATGGAGCAGTATGTGGAGTGCGTTCAAATAGGAGGCTAGGAATGAGAGAGCGGATTGCCCGATTAAGACAGGAAATGCAAAAAGAAAAACGATTCCTCAGCGTAGAGCAGGCCAAAATCATTCACCGGGTACATATGGAAAAGCGGGACGAACCGCTTAGCCTTTGTCGTGCATATGCTCTTGCGGCGGCATTTGATGAAATGGAAATCTGCATCAAGGAAGGCGAATTGATAGTGGGAAACAGAACCTGCGGGGTGCGCAGCGGCGTTGTATTTCCGGAATGCGGGATAGCATGGCTTGAGGATGAGCTGGATTCGCTGCCGGTGCGGGGACAGGACCCGTTTTTCGTACGTCCTGAGGATGCGGATTATATCAGAGAAGTATTGCTTCCGGTATGGAAGGAAAAGGCTCTGGAAAGCAGAATCGCCCAGGAAATCGGCCGGGAGGAGGAGCGGATTTCCTCCGTCGTGAAAACAAATCAAAAGGGGCGCGCACAAGGACACATTATCCCGGACATTCAAAAGTGGCTGGAGACAGGACCTGCCGGGCTTCTTAAGGAGGCTGAGGAACGAATGGAGTCCCCGGGGATTACCGGGGAACAAAGAGCGTTCTATCAGGGCGTGCGGATCTCCCTTGAGGGAATCCTGCGTTTTTATGAGCGATATGCAAAACTGGCGGACGGCTTATATGAAAAACAGCCGGATTCACCCTATCGTGATGACTACAGGAAAATAGCGGATACTTGCCGGAAGCTGCAGAAACGGCCGCCGGAGACTTATCATGAGGCCCTGCAGTCCGTGTGGTTTTTGATGGTCTGCCTTCAGATGGAATCCAATGCGGCATCTATTTCTCTGGGGAGGCTGGATCAGTATCTCTGGAAATGGTATGACCGGGAGCAAAAAACAGGAGAGCTTTCCCATGAGACTGCATTGGAGCTGACGGAGGCTTTCTTTTTAAAATTTAATCAGATCGTATGTATGCGCAGCGGAATTGAAGCCCGGTATTTTGCCGGTTTTCCCATTGGGTTTAACCTGGTTGTCGGAGGACGTGATGCCAAGGGCGGGCTTTTGGAAAATAAGCTCAGCTTTTTATTCCTGGAGGCACAAAGAGAGCTTCATCTACCTCAACCCAATCTTTCGGCAAGACTTTGCCGGGAGAGCAGCAGGGAATTTCTGTCCGCTTGTACGGATGGAATAGCAAAAGGGGGCGGCCTTCCTCAGTTGTTTAATGATGAAGGTATTATTCCGGCATTGGAACAGGCCGGACTTAGCAGGAAGGATGCCGCCGACTATGGGATTGTGGGCTGCGTGGAGCTGGCTGGCTGCGGAAATATGCTGGGATGGAGCAATGCCTCCATGTTTAACGCGGTAAAGGTGCTGGAGCTGACATTGAATCATGGAAGCTGTCTTCTGACCGGAAAACAGCTTGGGCCGGATTTGGGCGGTCTGGATACTTATCAAAGCTTTGGGGAGCTTGAGGAGGCGCTGAAAAAACAGCAGAGCTATTTTGTGAAAAAAATGGTGGATCACCACATGGTAGTGGATCGCATGCATGGAGCATACCTGCCCACACCGCTTTTATCCTCCGTGGTGGAGGGATGTATGGAGAAGGGATTGGATGTGACCAAAGGGGGAGCTGTCTATAATTCCTCCGGTATGCAGTTTGTACAGGTGGCAAATCTTATTGATTCCCTTCAGACTCTAAAGGAGCTGGTGTTTTCCGGGAAGATCAAAGGGAGCGTGTTTTTGGATCAGCTCCGCAGGAACTGGCCGGACGAGGAGCTTCGCAGCCGGGTCAAGGGGCTTTCCCAAAAGTACGGCAATGATATTCATGAGGTAGATATCCTTGCCAATAAATGGATTGCATTGTTTGCAAAGGAACTGGAACAATACCGCAATGCCAGAAACGGCCGTTTTCATGTAGGGCTTTATACAGTGTCCTCCCATGTGCCTATGGGGGAAAATGTAGGGGCGGGCTGTGATGGCAGAAGGGCGGGGGAGCCCCTGGCTGACGGAGGCATTTCGGCATGCGGCGGCTGTGACCGAAACGGTCCCACGGCAATGATGAAATCGGCGTCTGTGTTGGATTTTGAACATATTGCAAACGGGACGCTTTTAAATATGAAGTTTTCCCCTTCCATGTTTCAGGAGGAGCGGAGCAGGGAGCGGTTTTATGGATTGCTCCGCAGCTTTGTGGAGCTTGGGATACAGCATGTGCAGTTTAACGTGGTAGACAAAGAAGAGCTTTTGGACGCTCAGAAGCGGCCGGAAAAGTATGGAAATCTGCTTATCCGCGTGGCAGGCTATACGGCATATTTTACGGCCCTGGATCGAAAGCTGCAAAATGAGATTATACGCAGAACAGAGTGTGTTATTTGAGGAAAACAGATGATTAAGATTGGAATTGCGGGTACGGGCAGTACCTATGGGATAGCGGATTACCATTTAAAAGCCTTTTTGCGGCTGCCGGAGATACAGGTGGCAGCCGTATTTACAAGAAGGAAGGAAATGGGGGAAAATTTTGTTCGGAAATATGGATTGGATGCTGCTGTATGCGAAAGCTATGAAGAGCTGCTCGCCAGGGTAGACGGCGTCTGCATTTGCACGCCCAATTATTTGCATGCATCAATGGCATCAAAAGCACTTCGGGCAGGAAAGGGCGTTCTGTGCGAAAAGCCCATGTTTGGAACGGACGAGGAGATTCAGGAATTATGGCAGGAGGCAAAGAGCCGCTCTTTCGGGCACCTGGCAGGCTTTAACTACCGGTATGAACCGGAGAATCAAAAACTAAAAGAGCTGATATCAGAGGGCAGGCTGGGGCGGATGTACACTTTTTATCAGAGAAAGGGCGGGAACCGTCTGGCAAATAAAAACATTTCCTACGAATGGAGGATGGACAGGCGGGTGAGCAAAATGGGAGCGGCAATTGATTTTGGTTCTCATCTGCTGGACAATTTTCTGTACATAGGGGGGTATGAGCCGGAGATGATTTCATCTGTGGCGGCCCAGGCGGAAACCTTTGTGAAAGAGAGAGCGGATGAGACGGGAACAGAGCGGGCCGTTGATACGGATGACATGTCTATGCTGACGGTAAGGACCTGCGACGGTGCAATGGGAAGATTTGATTGCAGCCGCTTGGGAGTTACCTATGAGGAGATTCAGATTGTAGGCTCCGAAGGCATGGCCTATTATACTGCGCTGACCCCCGGGAGGATTTACTTGTGGGAAAAATGCAGGGACGGGTCCATGGAAAATGAGCCGAGGCTTTTGGAATGGGAGGAGAAAGAGGATACCTACTATCTTCAGGCAAAGGTCTGGGTGGAATCTATGAAAGAAGAAGCATCCGTTCAGCCGGATTTGGAATTAGCCTGTCGGCAGGAATTGATTTTCCGGGCGTTCCAGAGGGCGGCGGAAGAAAAACGGGAAATTTTATTAGGGGAAGGATAGGAAATGTATTTTGCATTTTTTTTGGTAAGCTTTCTGGCATCCATTGTCGGGGCAATCTGCGGAATCGGAGGCGGTGTGATTATGAAGCCGCTTCTGGACGCAACAGGGATTCTGAGCGTTTCGGCCATAAGCTTTCTTTCCGGCTGTACGGTGCTGTCTATGGCCGTCGTTTCTGTCGGGAGCTCCATGCGGAATAAAACGGTTTGCGTAAAATTTGCGGTGACTCTGCCGCTTGCTATAGGCTCCGCAGTCGGCGGCATAATGGGAAAGGTCATTTTTCAGGAGATCAAAAACCGGGCCGCAGCGGAAAATACGGTTGGACTGATTCAGGCTGCGCTTCTTTTATTGATTACGCTGATTACGTTTATTTACACTTTGAAAAAAGATAAGGTACATACATTAAGGTTGAAAAACATTCCGGTCTGTGTGAGTGTGGGGATTCTTCTTGGTTTCTTTTCTGCCTTTCTGGGTATCGGGGGCGGCCCTATTAATCTGATGATTCTAAGCTATTTCTTTTCTATGGATACGAAAGAGGCGGCCGCAAATTCCCTGTTTGTGATTCTTGTATCTCAGGTTTTCAGCTTGATTCAAACCCTGCTGTCAGGGAGAATCCCGGAGCTTGAAGGCATGTTTCTTTTGTTAATGGTTGCTGGAGGAATTTTAGGCGGAAAAGCAGGAAGCAGAATTAACAGAAATATCAAGGCGGAGCATGTAAATCGGCTGTTTGAGGGGCTCATGGCCGTTATCATGGTGATCTGCATCTATAATATGTATCGTTTCCGCTGAAACTTTATTTTTCTTGCGGATTCATGATCTGCGTGCTAGAATTTGATTAAATGCCGGGCTATGTAACCTGAATTTGGCACAAATATACCGCAAAGCGGGGCGTGCAGATGGCGGGAATGAATTTTCAAACACGCTCTGGGGGAAAGGATCGGGGAAAATGGATACGCTGCATACAAAGCTGCAATTGCTGGAGGAAAATCTGAAAAAATCAGGGAGTGCTATGATTGCGTTTTCGGGAGGGGTGGACTCCGCTTTTTTGATGGCAGCGGCTCATCGTGTACTGGGGGAGGCGGCAATTGCCGTGACAGCCCGTTCCTGTGCTTTTCCCAAAAGGGAGCTGGAGGAAGCTAGGGAACTGGCAAAAACAGAAGGAATCCGCCATCTGGAATTTGAGTTTCCGGCATTCCGGGTAGAAGGGTTTGCGGAAAATCCGCCGGATCGCTGCTATTACTGCAAAACGGCAATTTTGAAACAGATCAAGAAGATTGCCGGGGAAGAAGGAATTGCACATGTTATGGAAGGCTCCAATGTGGATGACGATAAGGATTACCGCCCCGGTGCAAGGGCTATCCGTGAGCAGGGTATTTTAAGCCCGTTAAAGGAAGCGGGGCTTACCAAGGCCGAGATTCGGGGGCTTTCAAGGGAGTGGGGGCTTCCGACCTGGAACAAACAGTCAGCCGCATGTCTGGCATCCCGGTTTGCCTATGGAGAATCCATTACGGAAGAAAAATTGTCAATGGTTGAGCAGGCGGAGGATTTTCTGCGGGATCAGGGATTTGGGCAGCTTCGGGTGCGCGTCCATGGCTCACTGGCGCGGATTGAGCTGTCAGATGCCTATTTTGCTGAGGCGGCAAAGCGGGAGATGCGGGACAGAGTGAGCGAAGTGCTTCAGGGCTTGGGATTTTCCTATGTAACGCTGGACCTTAAGGGATACCGAATGGGAAGCATGAATGAAACGTTGAAAAGAGAGTAGGAACAGACTATGGATGTGGCGGAATTATTAAGACGTGTAAAAGAAGGCGCGGTCAGCATAGAGGCGGCGGAAAAGGAGCTTAAGAAGCTCCCCTATGAGGATTTGGGATTTGCAAAGCTGGATCACCACAGGAAGGTTCGTCAGGGATTTGAGGAGGTGATCTACTGCAGCGGAAAGGCTACGGAGCATCTGGTGAAAATCTATCGGACGCTTGCGGAAGAAGGCATCAGCGTGCTGGGGACACGGGCCGATCAGGAGCAGTATGAAGCGGTACGGGAAGCGGTGCCGGAGGCGGTTTTCGATCCTGTTTCCCGAATTTTAAAGGTTGAGAGGCAGAGAAAAGAGCGGATTGGGAAGATTGTTGTGTGCACGGGGGGAACGGCGGATGTTCCGGCAGCGGAGGAGGCGGCTCAGACTGCGGAGTTTTTCGGTACGCAGGTGGTGCGGCTTTTTGATGTGGGAGTAGCCGGGATACACAGATTGCTTTCCAATATAAATGCATTTGAGGGGGCCACCTGTGTGATTGCGGCAGCGGGTATGGAAGGGGCTCTGGCCGGAGTGGTAGCGGGGCTGGTGGATGTGCCGGTGATTGCCGTGCCGACCTCTGTGGGATATGGGGCAAGCTTTCATGGTCTTTCGGCCTTGCTTACGATGCTGAATTCCTGTGCGAATGGCATTACGGTGGTGAATATAGATAACGGCTATGGAGCTGCTTACGTTGCTACGCAGATCAATCGTCTGGCGGTTCGTGATTTCGGGAAAGGGCAGGAGGCGTGATATGGAGAAGACGACATTATATTTGGAATGTTATTCGGGAATCAGCGGTGATATGACTGTGGCGGCGCTTTTGGATCTGGGAGCAACGGAGGAGAATCTTAGGAAAACTCTGGCACAGCTTCCGCTTACGGGGTATGAAGTGCGGATTGGAAGAACTCAGAAGTCAGGGTTGGATGCCTGTGATTTTGATGTGATACTTGAGGGGGATGCTCATGCGGAGGAATTAGGGGGACATTCGCATGTGCATAGTCATGAGCATGGAACGTATATACACACGCATGAGCACCGTACCTGGAGGGATATTGAGCAAATGCTGGATAAGGCGGATCTGAAGCCGAGAGTTTTGGAATTATCCAAGCAGATGTTTCAAATCATTGCGGATGCGGAGGGAAAGGTCCATGGACGTCCGGCGGAAGCAGTTCATTTTCACGAGGTGGGAGCGGTGGACTCCATTGTGGATATTGTGTGTGCAGCGGCCTGTATGGAGGAGCTGGGCATAGACAGGGTTGTGGTTTCCGACATCTGGGAAGGGCAGGGGCATGTGCACTGTCAGCATGGGATTCTGCCGGTGCCGGTTCCTGCTGTTTTGCAGATTGCGGCCGGTCATGGGCTTACCCTCAGACAGACGGAGCAGCAGGGTGAGATGGTAACGCCAACAGGAGCGGCGGTTGCGGCTCTGTCAGAAGGAAGGAAGCCGGAGCGGTTCACCGTTAAAAAAATAGGGCTGGGTGCCGGGAAGAAGGTATTTCCCAGGGCCAATGTACTTCGGGCCATGCTGATTGAGGAGGCAAAGGAGCCGGAAGAAAAGCTTTGGATGCTGGAGAGCAATATTGACGACTGCTCCGGGGAGGTTCTCGGATATACTGTTGAGCGCATTATGGAGGCCGGAGCCAGAGACGCCTTTTTTACGCCTATTTATATGAAGAAGAATCGGCCGGCTTATCAGCTATCCGTACTTTGCGAAGAAGAGCAGATTCAGGAAATGAATGCGATTTTATTCCGGGAGACAACGACCATCGGCGTGCGCCGCTATGCTGTGGAACGGGATGTATTAGAGAGGCGGATGGAAGAGGTTGTAACGCCTTTTGGAGCGGCGGAAGTGAAGGTGTGCTTTTGGGGGAATGACAAGATGCGCTACCCGGAGTATGAGAGTGTGAAGAGGCTTGCCAAAGAGCAGGGGATTGCTTACAGGGAAATGTACCGGATAGTATTGGAATGTGCAAACACAAAGAATAAGTAGATGTACGGATAATTCTATGGGGTTTAAAAAAATTGTACTGATAAGTAAATCACAATGCTTCCTTTTTAATATCTTGGGAAGTTTTATTGTTGTTACTTCCATAATTTTGATATTAAAGACTTCAGTCAAACAATTTGCAAGAAAGTTTGCGGTTCCAATTCCGGTATAGCAAAGCACAACTGCTTTCGGTTTACTGATTATTGGAGTTTAGCGTTCAACTTCTGCCGTAATATGAACGAGTATGGAATGAAGCTCTGCAGTAGTGCAGGTTCTTCCGATACATTGCTCAATAATACTGGAATCCGCACTTTTCAATCTTTTGGAGGAGAAGAGCTGTGTGATAGTCAGCCATTCAAAGTAAAATAGTATTATATTTATAGAAAGCAGTGAGACGTATAAGACATAACAGTTTTATACGTTTTTTCGTCTGGAAAAGGAGAAAGATATGAGTGAAATTAAATTTGACTCAAAGGAGCATGAGAAATTCTTTTATTCCATGCTTGCAAAGTGCGCCAACAGCGACAGGTATCACCAGACATTGTTCCACTGTGTGTGAATTTCCGATATAGAAAGACGGCGGTGCTTGAAGGAAGGGCAGTTATGGAAGGTGTTAGAATTAGAAAAATAAGTTTGTTTGCTTATGGCAGTCGGTGTATTAGCCTTTTTGGTTGCAGTGATTGTGCAGGTGATCAAAGAACTGCCTTGGTTAAAGAGAATTCCTACCAGTGTGGTGGCACTGACTGTTTCGCTGCTCCTGTGCCCTCTGGCTGTAGTAATTGTCTGGTACTATGTGTTTGCGTCCTTTATTGCTGCGTTTATTGTATATCTGGTGGCAACCGGAGGCTGGGAGCGTGTAGTAGAGATGCGGCAGCGGACGAAGTATAAGAATAAATAATTATGGGCGGTCATGGCGTCTCGGGCACATTATGGCATTGCAGTGGATGGCATTGTTGGCGCAGTGACCGTGTATGTACTTAGATTTAACTAGATTTTGCAATAAATCTCATGATAAAATCTGTGACAAAAAATTGCAGATAAGCCTGATGTTTAATATATCATGCCGTTATTTTTTTGATTGCAAAAAGCTCAAAACCCTTGATTCCGAAAGAAAAATCAAGGGTTTTGCCATAAATCTGCAAAAATAGAAAAGTGGAAGCAATGGGGCTCGAACCCATGACCTCTCGCGTGTGAGGCGAACGCTCATCCCGGCTGAGCTATGCTTCCAAATGTATACAAAAAATGGACCCGAAGGGATTCGAACCCTCGGCCTCCGCGTTGCGAACGCGGCGCTCTCCCAACTGAGCCACGAGCCCATATGCTTTTGTTTCCTGTAAACTCTATTTTACTACTTTATAGAAGAAAATCAAGTTTTTTTTGTCTTAAAATATATCTCTTTAAATATTTTTGGGGGGAATGGACGGGGAAGAGGGGCGACTCTTGTTCTTTTATGCGGTTCGGAAAATGATTTTTTGTATTTGATTAGGATGGTTTCGAACACACGGGTTTGCTGCTTTTTTCTCCTTCGTATGGCTTTTGTCTGTCATACGGAGGAGGCCGTGAACAGCGAACGGGGTTACTCTATTTTTGCTCCGCAGTTGTTGCAGAATCTGGAGCCTGGGGTTAGCTGGGCGCCGCAGCTTTGACAGTATGCCTGGATCCGGCTTGGCCTTACTACGTTTTCTACGTTCATGCCGCAGCTTGTACAGCGCTGTACGTCGCCGTCCAGTTCCGCGCCGCAGTTGGGGCATATCTTTTTTCCTTTCAGATAGGCCAGTTCTTCCCGATCCTGCTGAAGCGCGGCGTAAAGCTGACGGATGTTTTCCGACTGCTGAGGAAAAAGCTGCTTTGACTCTTCGTTGTACTGGTTGAACAGGAGGGTTCCCAGTTCTTTTAAGGACTGGTCAAGCTGTTTTTCCTCCTCTTTGATTTTCATGGTTACTTTTGCCAGTCCGGATACGTCGCTGGCCTTCTGGGTGAAGCCCTTTCCGGCTGCGCTCAGGGATTCCTTTGCTTTATTAAATATGTCCATTTGTTTCTCCCATTCGGGGGGCCGTCTGCTTTTCGCGGATATTTACTTTTGAGACGGACCCCTGTTTTATTTTTATTTCCTGTGCGGTATTCGGCTTAATGCAGTACGAATGTGGCGTCACAATAGCTGCAGGTTACGGTGCTTCCCTTTGGTCCCGTATATTTTGCTCCGCATCCGGGGCATGCGCCTTCTACGGTTTCCGCGGCTCCGGATGCGGCTGGGGTGGAAGCGCTTCCCAAGAGGGCGTCCGTGACGGAACTTACCATGCCGGTGATCTCTCCCGCCGCGTTCTGAACGTTTGTAATGGATACGCTGCGGGTCTGTTCATCTATATTGGCCCCCTTCAGGATACCAAGAGACTTCATGGTTTTTATCTCCTTCAGGGCTATATCATACCTTACATTCAGCATGTTAGCAACCTTGTCGATACTGGTTTCTCCCTGATTTACAAGAAGATCGATGTAGCTCTTATTTCTGGAGGCTTTTTTTGCCAGTGTATTTGCATAATAAATCATCGCGGCGCCGCCCACAATCAGAAACAGTGCCATTGGAACGGAGTTTTTGAAGCGCAGCAGGCCGAATACTATCAGGACGCCGCCCAGAATCATATAAATTTTTTTGTTGGACGCCGCCGCAAACGCGCCTCCCTTTGTGCTCTGGGTTCTCAGATAAATTAAAACGATGGCCGCCGGCCAGAAAAAGATGAAAACAACAATAATTGCCGGCCATGATAAGTACCAGGGATAAGATGTATTGTTCATTTGTATATTCTCCTTTTGTATTTTTCTCTCTGTCGGAAGCTATCTTTTTTAGCGCTCCATCCGGAGACGGCGGTTTCTCTCTGCCGTCTGATTCTCGATGTCGCGGCAAAGGGCGTTTATGCGCTCCTCATTTTCCGCTGCGACTTCTTTTTTTAACTGGCCGATCAGGTCCCAGATGTTTTTTTCCATCTCATATACGGCGGGGGAGGATTTTACCTGGGAGCCGCTGATGGCGTCGTAGGCGTGCTGTATGGTTTTTTTATAGGGAGCGCTGTAGTCCACCTGACTCTGCACATCCTTCATAAATTCCAGTATGGCCTGGAACTGACGCAGATCAGCCTTTGCCGCGTCTTCCTTCCGGTCTATGTCGCGGTTCATTCCTTTCAGCATAAAGAAGGCGATCAAAAATACCGCAAGAATCACCGTCTGTATCACAAAAGATATCACGGGAATAAATACAAAATACGTCAGCAGCACATAGCCTGCGATCAGCTCTATAATGAAATAATAGGCCGCTACCGCCGTCTCGGAATAGGCAAACTTAAGCTTTCTCTGCTCCGGCGCGCTGAAGATCAGGATTCCGGCAAATATGAGAAATGCAATATGTATAAAGATCCAGCTTATCCAAAAGGATGTTAGCTTTATGGCGGCCAGGGAAAACAGGCCTATATTAATCAGAATCAGGAACACGACGGCCCCTGCCAGCTTTGTTATTTTTTTATTCATTCCGGCTTCCTCCTACTAATTTACCTTTGTTCCGCAGTTTCCGCAGAACTTTACATCAGGAGCAAGCTCGGTCCCGCAGTTGGTACAGTGCTTTACTACAGGCGCTACAGGTGTTCCGCACTGTCCGCAGAATTTCATGCCGGGCGCCACCTCGGCGCCGCAGTTGGCGCAGATGTTGGCTTTCGGCGCCAGGGATTCGCCGCAGTTTCCGCAGAACTTGGTGCCCTCGGAATTCGCCGCATTGCAGGCAGGACAAATGATGGTTTTCTGTCCGCCTGTTCCTCCCGGCGCATTCAGGTTGGCAAACATATCCTCGGCCGCGTTGCCGATGGCCCGTCCCATTCCCAGGCCCATTCCAATCTCTGCCATAATGTTGCTGCTACCGTCCGGATTCTCCGCCATTGTTTTCATAATCTCCGCGGCCTCCTGCCTTGCCCAGCCGTTGTTGCCGTCCTGATCCCGAATCTTCATCCGCTCGTAATCGGACTGCGCCTTCTGGCCGGATACAAAACGGTCCGCCACCGCGCTCTCCTGGCGCATGCCAAATTCCAGGCGCTGATCCGCCATCGTCTGCTCACGCTCGAACTGCCGCTCCTGCCGCTGAATACGCATCTCGCGGATACGTCGCATGGAATCATCCTTTTCCGGAATCTCCAGATTCTCAATATAGAAGTTCACCAACTCCAGGCCATACTCATCCAGAACATGGTTCAGGATCGGGGTCAGGGTCTGAGCCAGGGCGTTCTTCCGGTTGCAGGTAACGATGACCTCTGTCTCCGCTCCGTTTAAGTATTCAAAGAGCTGATCTGTTATATTCTGCAGAAATGCTGTCTTAAACTGCTTGATGATATCCGATTCCGCTGCCGCCTCATTGGCGCCCACCATTTTTACAAAGAACTTCTTGCCGTCCTTCACGACTACGGAATAGGCTCCCCGCCCCTGGACGTGCGTTTCAATTCCCCATACGGGGTCAATGCAGCGGATGGGCATGGGCGTTCCCCATTTTAATTCCAGGTGATGGGACTTGTTGATATAATATACCTTGCAGCTGTAGGCGCTTACGCCTCCTGTCAGAAGCTTTGACACGAGCTTTGTAAGAAACGGGTAGTTCTCTGTGTTCAGCGTGTACTTTCCCGGCCCGAAGATCTCCTCGATTACACCGTCCTTTACAAACAATGCCTCTTCATACTCCGCCACAATGAGCTGAGAACCGATATTAAAGTCCTCGCATGGAATCTTGGCACAAAGCATATTGCCGTATGCCTCATTCTTGATTACATTCATAACCGGCATGGCTTTTTCCTCCTACTATTTAAAATCGCTGCGCAATAGCGCCAAAAGGTAAAGTCGCTTTGACGCGCATATTAAAAAAAGAAACTTTCTATACCGCCGTTTACTCCCTCGCCGACAGCATATTTTTTAATACATGAACAGTAATATTATAATACGCGGAAATGGGAAAAACAAGAAAAAACAACAGAAATAATTTGATGCTCTTTAAATTTATTTAAATATATTTCAGCAAAGAAGCGACTCACAATACCGACATCCTGGCACAGTCAAATGAACATGCCGGCACAAGATGAACACTTAGGCCTGCGAGGGCAGCCCGGGCCATGTCCGTCTGACCCGCAGCCCCCAGGCATATACAAACACAAATAAAAAGCCGCAGCATTCCAAAAAACACCGCGGCTATCCAACTATCCAAACTCTTCAAATATAAATATCCACCCATCTTCAAAACAACACAATCCTGAAAGCAGCCTTGCCTTACTTCCCATCCGCCCCTTTCACAAGCTTCGCAATAGTCCCGCCAAGCAGGAACAAAGCAACCAGGTTGGGAATCGACATCAATCCGTTAAAAGTATCCGCAATACTCCACAGCAGCCCCAGATTCACGGTAGCCCCCACAATCGCGACTGCCGAATACACCAGCATAAAGGGCTTATTCGCCTTAGACCCGAACAGGAACTCAATACACCGCGTCCCATAAAGCCCCCATCCAAGTATCGTAGAAAAAGCAAAGCAACAGAGAGCCACCGCCGTAAAGATAGACACCCAATTCCCGTAAGTAGCCGTAAATCCGCTGATAGTCAGCTCCGCGCCCGCCGCAGACCCGTAGCCCACCGGCACGCCGCTGCACAGAATAACCAAAGCCGTAGTGGTACAGATAATAATCGTATCCATAAACACTTCAAAAACACCGAAATACCCCTGCTTCACCGGATCATCCGTATCCGCCGCCGCATGAGCAATCGATCCCGTACCAAGACCGGCCTCATTGGAAAAAATACCCCGGGAAACGCCCTTTTGCATACTTAAAAACATAGTTCCCACAACACCGCCCGTAACGGCAGAAGGAGCAAAGGCCCCCTGAAAAATAGCGGCAAAAACACCGGGAACATTCTCAATATGTACCGCAATCACGCCGATAGCCAGGATAATATAGAACACAGCCATAAAAGGAACCAGACGTTCCGTAACCCGGCCGATCCGCTTGATGCCGCCTAAGAGAATCATAGCAACCAGAACCATAATCACAATTCCGATAATCAGATTAAGCGTATGAACGGAATCGGAAGAAATAACATTATAATTCAAAAGAGCCGTATTAATCGCCGTGGTAATCGTATTCACCTGAGTCGCATTTCCCGTACCGAAAACCGTCAGAATACCAAGGACGGAAAACACCACGGCCAGCCATCTCCACTTAGGCCCCAAGCCGTTCTTAATATAGTACATCGGACCGCCTACCCAGTCGCCGTGCTGATTCTTCTCCCTGAAATGCACGGCCAGAGTAACCTCGGAAAACTTCGTACACATACCAAGCAATGCAGAAACCCACATCCAGAACACCGCTCCCGGACCTCCGATGGCAATAGCGCCGGCAACACCGGCAATATTCCCCGTGCCTACCGTAGCGGCAAGAGCCGTACATACGGCCTGGAAGGGTGTAACCGCGCCCTCGGCTGCGCCGGATCTGGCAAAAATCTTTCCGATAGTTACCCGGAACGTATGGCCGAACTTGCGGAACTGGATAAAACGGGTGCGTAAGCTAAGATAAAGTCCCACACCAATAATGCAGACCATAGCCGGGATTCCCCACACAAGGTTATTCACCGCAGTATTGATGTCCGTAATTATTTGCAGCATCGTATTCACTCCTCACATCTTTCCCTTAAATTGCCGGATAACCGGCTGGTTTTAATCATAGCATACTTTTTTGATGAAATACAAGAAAATATGAAATTTTTCGGTATGATACGGATACAAGGGGCATTTATAGAAACGTAGACAATACCGCAGCAGATAACAAAAAAATGGATGTAAAATAATAGAAAATATTATAAATTCTTACAAATAATAAATTATAGTAAACCAATTGACGCTTAATATAAAAAACTATCGCATAAATTGGGCGGATATCAGGCAAAATTACGGATTTGCACATTGACTATCAATTAAGAAAATGCTAATATTTAAGGGATGTGTAAAGAAATAATTTACATGAATTGAGAAAGAACAGGTGGTGATTGAGTGGTTCAGGAAGCAGTTCATGCTGTGAAAGAAGCGGAAGCCCAGGCAGAGGCGATTCTGAGGGAAGCCCAGGAGCAGAGCGAAGAGCTTGTTGCCAAGGCAAAAGAAGAAGCCCGTGAGATTCGGGAAAAGGCTGCTGTCCAGGCAAAGGAGCAGGAAGCTCTGCGCATGCAGACAGCAAAAGATTCAGGAGGTAAGATCCTGGAGGAAGCCGCCGCGGAAGCACAGAAGGAAGCCGACGCGTTGAAAGCTCTTGCGGCACAGGAGGAAGCCAAAGCAGTAAAAGCCGTAACTTCTGAACTCATATAAAAGAGCTTGCGCAGGCAAATTTAGGAGAATAACAGAGAGGAGGGATGTATATGGCAGTATTGGAGATGCAGCGGATCGGCATCTGTGCAATGAAAAAGGACAGAAAAAAGCTTCTGGAGCTTCTTCAGCAAAAAGGCGTGGTAGAGATTGACGCCCATGTGGAAGAAGATGAAGTTTTTAAGAAAATGGATACGTCTAGCTCCAGAAATATTTTCGAAAAGAATGCACAGGCTGCGGAACGCGCCTTAGAGATACTGCAGGAATATGTTCCGGAAAAGAAAGGCATGCTGGCCTCACTGGAAGGAAAAGCCCTGGTAGACGCCCGGAGCTACGACAGTGTGATCAAACGTCAGGATGCAATTATGTCAAAGGCACGCCAACTGGTGTCCCTTTCCAGACAGATAGCAGAAAACAAAGCAAATATTCAGAAACGGGAAAACCAGATAGAGGCCCTTGAACCCTGGAAGAACCTGGATGTCCCCATGAACTTCATGGGAACCAGAAAAACAGAAGGGTTTGTGGGTACCGTTTCGGAGCTAATGAACACCGAGCAGCTTTACGCAGCAGTAACCCAGGCCGTCCCCGATGTGGACGCTTTTTTTGCGGAGGTTATCTCCACAGATCGGGATCAGACGTATCTCTGTGTAATCTGCGGGAAAAAGGATGCGCCTGTCATGGAAGAAGGACTGCGGAGCATCGGCTTTGCAAGACCGTCCCAGATAGGAAGCCTCTTACCGGCAGACCGGCAGGAGCAGCTTCGGGGCAAACGTGAAGCCCTCATTCAGAAAAATGAGGAAATCATTTCCCAGATTGCCGCTTTCGCAGAGGCAAGACGTGATCTGGAGCTGGTAGCGGATTACTACCGGGTAAGACTGGATAAGTATGAGGTGCTGGGAGGACTGATACAGTCTAAGAGTACCTTCCTGATAACCGGCTATGTGCCCAAGCGCGACGGAGAGAGCTTAAAGCAGGAGCTTGACAGGAACTTTACCTTAAGCGTAGAGGTAACGGATGTGGAAGAAGAGGATATTCCCCCCATTCTTCTCAAGAACGGCAAGCTGGCCGCTTCCTTTGAGGGCGTTGTGGAGTCCTTCGGACTTCCGGGCAAGGGCGAGATTGATCCCACCGCGATTATGGCGTGGTGCTACATTTTCCTGTTCGGACTGATGCTTTCCGACGCGGCCTACGGACTGATGGTCTTTCTGGCCTGCGCCATCGTACTTAAGAAATTCCCGCGCATGGGCGAGGGTATGCAAAAGTCCCTTCGGCTGTTCATGTACTGCGGTATTTCCACATTAGTATGGGGCGTGCTTTTCGGCGGCTATTTCGGCGATGTAGTGGATGTTGTATCACGGACCTTCTTCGGACAGCAGGTGACTATAAAAGCGCTTTGGTTTGTTCCGCTGAATGATCCTATGAAGATGCTTGTTTATTCCATGCTGTTCGGACTGATTCATATGTTCCTGGGACTTGGCCTCAAAGCATATATGCTGATAAGGGACAAAAAATACCTGGATTGCTTCTGCGATGTGGGACTTTGGGTTATTTTCCTGATGGGATTGATACTGATGTTCCTGCCAAGCAGCATGTTTGCATCCATATCTCAGATGTATTTCACCTTCCCGCCGGCAGTGAATACGCTGGCAAAGGCTATGGCAATCGGCGGAGCGGCAGGAATCTGCCTGATGTCCGGCCGCGACAACAAGAACTTTGCATTGCGTATCGCCCTGGGCGCATACGATCTCTACAATGTAACAGGCTGGCTAAGCGACGTGCTTTCCTATTCCAGACTTCTTGCTCTGGGACTGGCAACCGGCGTTATCGCTTCCGTTATCAACTCTATGGGAAGCATGGCGGGAAGCGGCGTTGTGGGAGCAATCGTATTTATCCTGGTATTTGTGGTAGGCCATGTGCTCAACCTGGCTATCAACATTCTGGGAGCATATGTGCATACCAACCGTCTGCAGTACGTAGAGTTTTTCGGAAAGTTTTACGAGGGTGGAGGAAGACCCTTCAACCCATTTAATATGAAAACAAAATATGTAGATATTAAGGAGGAAAATTAATTATGTTAGGTCAATTAGGAGGCGTTTACGCATTATTAGGAGCAGCAGTTGCAGCACTTCTGGCAGGCATCGGTTCTGCAGTGGGCGTTGCAATCGCAGGTCAGGCAGCAGCAGGCGTTGTAACAGAGGACCCGGCAAAGTTCTCTAAGGTTTTGATTCTGCAGCTTCTGCCCGGTACACAGGGTATCTACGGACTTTTGGTAGCTTTCGTTACACTGTCCAAGACAGGTCTTCTTGGTGGCAGCATGGCAGCAATTGATGTTCCTACCGGCCTTATGATTCTGGCAGCCTGCCTTCCGATTGGTATTGTAGGTCTGATTTCCGCAGTAAACCAGGGCAAGACCTCCGTTGCATCCATCGGCATCGTAGCAAAGAAGCCGGAGCAGTTTGGTAAGGCTATGCTGTTCCCTGCTATGGTTGAGACCTATGCGATCCTTGCACTTCTGGTTTCCATCCTGGCCGTAAACTCTATCCCGGTTTAAGCAACAGATGGAAAAATCCCAGAAAAGGAGAGCTGATTGATGACTGGATTAGAGAAAATGGTAAGCCAAATTGTGGACGAGGCAAAGGCAGAAGCTGAGAGCCGTTTGAATACGGCCAGAGAAGAAGCGGAAAAAATTGTCTCGGAAGCAAAGGCGGAAGCGGATAAGCTCTTAGAGCAGAAGTCCGAACAGTCAGAGACAAGCGCCGCTAATTACCTGGAGCGTATTAAATCCTCCGCAGACCTGCAGCGCAGAACCTTAATTTTGCAGGCAAAGCAGGAAGTGATTGCCTCCGTTCTGGAAAAAGCATACGCATCTCTGAATACAATGGACGAGGAAGCATATTTCGCAATGATACGAAAGATGCTTGAGAAGTTTGCATTATCGGAAAGCGGAGAGATTTATTTTTCCGCGGCAGATTTAAAGCGTCTTCCTGCCGGGTTTGAGAAAGAAATTTCTGCAATTGCCGCAAAGAAAGGCGGCAGTCTGACCCTTCAGAAAGAAAGCAAAGGAATAGAAAACGGATTTATTCTGGTATACGGAGGCATCGAGGAGAACTGTACCTTTAGGGCGCTGTTCAATACTCAGAGAGATGCCCTGCAGGATAAGGTCCATCAGGAGCTGTTCGCATAACACGCATAAGGAGGTTACAACATGTCTGATTTACAATATACCTATGCGGTTGCGCGAATCCGTTCCAAGGAGTTATCCCTCTTTTCGGCAGCTACCATTGAACAGCTGCTTGCCCGTAAAACCTACGAAAACTGCCTTCAGTTTCTGCAGGAAAAGGGCTGGGGAGATTCGGATACTCCAATGGACGCAGAGAAGATACTGACCCGGGAGAGGGAAAAAACATGGGAGGATATTCGCGAGCTTGTGCCTGACATGTCCGTGTTCGGCATCCTGGATTATCCCAATGTGTTTCACAATCTGAAAGCGGCTATCAAGGAAGTATGCACGGAGGGGAACACCTCTAACATCTTTTACAAGGATACGAACCCTTCCGCGGAAGAGATTCTGGAAGCAGTAAAAAGCCGGGATTTCGGAAGCCTTCCGGAGTATATGGCAGGCGCCGCGGCAGAAGCCTTCGAGACGCTGCTTCATACAAGGGACGGTCAGCTCTGCGATGTGATTGTGGACCGGGCGGCTCTTGACGCCATTTACCAGGCAGGCAGGGCGGCAAAGGATGAAGTCATCCGCCATTATGCGGAATCCGCCGTGGCCGTGGCCGATATCAAGATTGCAGTTCGTTCACAGAAAACCGCAAAATCTTTGGAGTTTATGAAAAGAGCGCTTGCACCCTGCGACAGCCTCAGCGTAGATGCCCTGGCTCATGCGGCCCTTGGCGGCCCGGAAGCCATTCGGGACTATCTGGCAGGCACGGACTATGCAGAGGGTGCGGAGGCATTGGCCGTATCGCCTTCCGCCTTTGAGCGCTGGTGCGACAACCGGATTATCTACACCATCCGTCCGCAGAAATACAACTCATTTTCCGTGGGACCGATTGTGGCCTACGCCCTGGCCCGGGAAAATGAGATTAAAACGGTAAGAATTATCCTGTCCGGGAAGCTCAACGGCCTGTCGGATGATTCCATCCGGGAAAGGGTAAGGGAGATGTATGTATAGGATTGCAGTTCTGGGAGATTATGACAGCATATACGGCTTTGCGACACTGGGACTTGATACATTTCCTGTGACAGAACCCGTGGAGGCCACAAAAAAGCTGCACCAACTGGCCGGCGGCGAGTATGCCGTGATCTACGTTACGGAAAGTCTGGCAGCCCAGATTGAGCACGAGATTGGAAAGCTCAGGGAGCACGTGCTTCCGGCTGTGATTTTGATTCCCGGCGTGTCCGGCAATACGGGCAAGGGAATCGAGAGCGTCCGCAAATCCGTGGAGCAGGCCGTTGGATCGGATATTTTATTCAGTAATAATTAAACAGAAAGTGGGTGATTCGTCCAAATGAGTATAGGAACAATAAAGAAAGTAGCAGGACCGCTGGTCATTGCAAGCGGAATGCGCGATGCGAACATGTTCGACGTGGTTCGTGTCAGCAATCAGCGTTTGATCGGCGAAATCATAGAGATGCACGGGGACGAGGCGTCCGTTCAGGTATATGAGGAAACCTCCGGACTTGGACCCGGCGAACCCGTTGAATCCATGAATGTACCCATGTCCGTAGAATTGGGACCGGGACTTATCAGCAGTATTTACGATGGTATTCAGCGTCCGCTGGATGACATTATGAAGCTGTCTGGCAATAACTTGAAGCGCGGTGTGGAGGTTCCCTCCCTGAAGCGCGATCTGAAATGGAATTTCGTACCCGTTGCCAAGGTGGGCGACGAGGTAGAGCCGGGCGATGTACTGGGTACCGTACAGGAGACGGCTTCCGTAGTACAGAAGATTATGGTGCCTGTGGGAACTGCAGGCACGGTAAAAGAGATCAAAGCAGGCGAATTTACGGTAGAAGAGGTAGTAGCTGTTGTTGCTACGGCAGACGGCGACAAAGAGCTGACCATGATGCAGCGCTGGCCTGTTCGTAAGGGCCGTCCTTACCTGGAAAAGCTGCCGCCGGAGATGCCTCTGATTACCGGTCAGCGTGTTGTAGACGGACTCTTCCCCATAGCCAAGGGCGGTGTGGCAGCCGTACCCGGACCCTTCGGTTCCGGTAAGACGGTTATCCAGCATCAGCTTGCAAAGTGGGCGGAGGCAGACATCGTAGTTTACATCGGCTGCGGTGAGCGTGGAAATGAGATGACGGACGTTTTGAACGAGTTCCCGGAACTTAAGGACCCGAAGACCGGCCGTTCTCTGATGGAGCGTACCGTACTGATTGCCAATACCTCCGACATGCCCGTTGCGGCTCGTGAGGCGTCTATTTATACAGGTATCACCATTGCGGAGTATTTCCGTGATATGGGTTACTCCGTAGCATTGATGGCAGACTCCACCTCCCGTTGGGCCGAGGCTCTCCGTGAGATGTCAGGACGTCTGGAGGAGATGCCCGGTGAGGAGGGATACCCGGCATACTTAGGCTCTCGTCTGGCACAGTTCTATGAGCGTGCAGGACGTGTGGTTTCTCTTGGGAAGGATGAGCGCATTGGAGCGCTGTCCGTAATCGGAGCCGTTTCACCGCCTGGCGGAGATATTTCCGAGCCGGTATCCCAGGCAACCTTACGTATCGTAAAGGTATACTGGGGATTGGATTCCGCTCTGGCCTACAAGCGTCACTTCCCGGCTATCAACTGGCTGACCAGCTATTCCCTGTATGTGGATGATATGGCTGACTGGTTCAACAAGAATGTGGCCGAGGACTGGATGGAGCTGCGTCAGAGCCTGATGTCACTTCTCCAGGAAGAGGCGGAGTTAAATGAAATCGTGCAGATGGTAGGTATGGATGCACTTTCCGCACCGGACCGTCTGAAGATGGAAGCAGCCCGGTCTATCCGTGAGGACTTCCTGCATCAGAACTCCTTCCATGAGGTAGATACTTACACCTCACTTGAGAAGCAGTATTTAATGATGAAGCTGGTGCTTAAGTTCTATGAGGAAGGCGTTGAGGCGCTGAATAAGGGCGCTGATGTGAACGGACTTATTAAGATGGAGGTTCGCGAGCGTATCGGACGTTTCAAATATACCCTGAATGACGACATTCAGAAGGAATATGATGCAATCACCAAGGAGCTTGCGGCAGAGATTGCCAATTTACTCGGGAAGGAGGACTTCTAAATGCCAAAGGAATATAGAACAATACAAGAAGTTGCCGGCCCGTTGATGCTGGTCCAGGGTGTTGAAAATGTAACCTATGATGAGATCGGTGAAATTGAGCTGGCGAACGGGGAAACCCGTCGGTGCAAGGTTCTGGAGATTGACGGAACAAACGCACTGGTACAGCTTTACGAGAGTGCAACCGGTATCAATCTGTCCAACAGTAAGGTGCGCTTCCTGGGAAGAACCCTGGAGCTTGGCGTGTCTGCGGATATGCTTGGCCGCGTGTTTGACGGTATGGGACGCCCCATTGACAAGGGACCCGAGATTTTGCCGGACGAGCGCCGTGACATCAATGGCCTGCCCATGAATCCGGCAGCCCGTGACTACCCCAACGAGTTTATCCAGACCGGTATTTCCGCTATTGACGGACTGAATACTCTGGTACGTGGACAGAAGCTGCCCATTTTCTCCGCTTCCGGTCTGCCCCATGCACAGCTTGGAGCGCAGATTGCAAGACAGGCAAAGGTTCGGGGCAAGGATGAGTCTTTCGCCGTAGTATTTGCCGCTATGGGTATTACCTTCGAGGAGTCCAACTTCTTTATCAACAGCTTTAAGGAGACGGGCGCCATTGACCGTACCGTTCTCTTCGTCAACCTGGCAAATGACCCGGCCGTTGAGCGTATTGCTACACCGCGTATGGCTCTGACGGCAGCGGAATACCTTGCATTTGAACAGGGTATGCACGTACTGGTTATTCTGACCGATATTACCAACTATGCGGACGCTCTCCGTGAGGTATCCGCAGCCCGTAAGGAAGTTCCGGGCCGCCGCGGTTATCCGGGATATCTGTATACCGACCTGGCTACGCTGTATGAGCGTGCCGGACGTCAGAAGGGCAAGGACGGAAGTATCACCATGATTCCGATTCTGACCATGCCCGAGGGCGATAAGACCCACCCGATTCCCGACTTGACCGGTTACATCACCGAGGGTCAGGTGATCTTAAGCCGTGAGCTTTACAGTAAGGGTGTAACGCCTCCTATCGACGTACTGCCCTCTCTGTCCCGTCTGAAGGATAAGGGTATCGGCGACGGAAAGACACGTGCCGACCACTCCAATACCATGAACCAGCTGTTTGCCGCTTACTCCCGCGGTAAGGAGGCGAAGGAGCTGATGGTAATCTTGGGAGAGGCCGCTCTTTCCGATATTGACCTGATTTATGCGAAGTTTGCGGATGCATTTGAGAAGGAATATGTATCTCAGGGCTATCTGGCAAACCGTGATATTGAGGAAACTCTGAACATTGGATGGAAGCTTCTTTCCATTCTGCCGAGGTCCGAGCTGAAACGTATCGACGATAAGTATCTGGATGAATACTACGGAAAGTTCTAGGGAGGTGATTTGATTGGCATCTACCCAGGTAACTCCAACCCGAATGGAGCTGACCAAGCAGAAGAAAAAGCTGGTTACGGCTACCCGGGGGCACAAGCTTCTGAAGGATAAGCGAGACGAGCTGATGCGTCAGTTCCTTGAGATGGTCCGTGAAAACATGGCTCTTCGTGAGAAAGTGGAGGCAGGCATCAAATCTGCCAACAAGAATTTTGTCATTGCCAAGGCAGGAATGTCGGAGGAAATTCTGCGTGTTGCGCTGATGGCGCCCAAGCAGGAGGTATATCTGGAAACCTCTACCAAGAATGTAATGAGCGTGGATATTCCGGTGTTTGAGTACAAGACCCGGACTGCGGATACGAATGATATTTATTCTTACGGCTTTGCGTTTACATCCAGCGATCTGGATGACGCGGTAAAGTCTCTGGCGGATATTCTGCCGGATATGCTGCTGCTGGCGGAACGTGAGAAGGCTTGCCAGTTGATGGCCAGCGAGATTGAGAAAACCCGCCGCCGTGTAAACGCGCTGGAGCACGTAATCATTCCTCAGGCCCAGAGCAACATCAAGTATATTACCATGAAATTGGATGAAAATGAGAGAAGTACGCAGATTCGTCTGATGAAGGTAAAGGATATGATGTTGGAGGAGAAGCATCATTACAAGGAGAAACAACAGCAGAGAGCGCAGGCCTAAATGAATTTATGCAGGGTAAAGTTGACTTTTGGTTGACTTTGCCCTGTTTTATTTTTGTCAACTTTTAGAAATGATTGCAAAACATATATATTTGTTGTAAACTAAAATAAGATGTAAAGAAAAGATCTTCAAAACAGATATGAAGTACAAAGACAGCCGTATAAGAAAGAGGGGAAAAGGCATTGGCTATTATAAATGTAGTAAGATTTGACGGATTAAAAAGCCGTGACTGGCTGACATACAAGCATCCAAGCGAAAAGCTGGTATTGGGCACGCAGCTGATTGTGCAGGAGGGGCAGGCCGCCATTTTTGTAAAGGGCGGAGCCGTGGCGGATGTATTTTATCCCGGTACATATACGCTGTCCACAGCCAATCTGCCGATATTAAATTCCATTGTAAATCTGCCCTTCGGAGGAGAAACGCCCTTCAGCGCGGAAGTTTATTTTATAAACACAATTTTAAAACTGGACATTAACTGGGGAACCACCGATCCCATACAGCTGATCGACCCCAAGTATTATGTAAAGCTGAGAGTTCGCGCCTTCGGCCAGATGGGACTTCGCGTTACGGATGTGTCCACACTGTTTAAAGAACTGATTGGCGGTATGCAGAAGGATGAGCTTGTAAAGTTTGATAAGATCAAAGAATACTACCGGGGCATCCTGGCAATCAAGGCAAAGTCTGTCATAGCAGATGCCATTATAACGAATAAAATATCGGCTCTGGAGATTGCCGCCCGGCTGGAGGGCCTGTCAGATAAGGTAAAAGAAAAGATCACGCCGGAATTTGAGAAATACGGCTTCAAGGTTGTGAATTTCTTTATAGAATCCATTAATTTTCCGGATGAGGACTTTGAGAAAATCAATGAGATCCTTGAGGATAAGGCCGCCTTTGAGATTATGGGAGACGGGCGCTATACAACAAAGCGTTCCTTCGATGTCTACGAAGGCGCGGCCAATAACAAGAGCGGCATAGCGGGAGCATTTGTAGCAGGCGGCATGGGCCTGGGGGCGGCTATGGGGGTAGGCGCATCCATGAGCCAGACCGTAGGCAATCCCCTGCACAAGGAAGACACAAAGGAATGTGTTTCGTGCAAGGCGCGTATTCCCGTGAATGCAAAGTTCTGTCCCGAATGCGGGTTTAATAACAGTGAGATGGTTTGCGAATGTGGAAGCAAACTGACTCCGGGCATGAAGTTCTGTCCGGAATGCGGAAAGAAGGTAGAGCGCTGAGAAAAGAAGCCCGTATATTGATGGGCAAACGATAAATGATAATTGTTTAGGAGGAAGATGTTATGGCAGGATATGTATGTCCACAGTGTGGAGCACCGATTGATCCCACAGCAACCGAATGTGAATATTGCGGAGAAAAGCTGAGTGTCCGGCAGGCAGCGCAGCAGCTGCAGTCCCAGCAGCCGCAGCCGATATATGTTCAGCAGCCGCAGACAGTATACGTTCAGCAGCAACAGCCTGTGAATTACCAGGGAATGCAGCCGCCGGTTTATGCATCCGAAGCGAATGCCGGATGGCCGGTAAAGAGTAAGGTGACAGCCGGAGTGCTTGCGCTTCTGTTAGGAGGATTCGGCGTACATAAGTTTTATCTGGGGAAGATTGGTATGGGGATTCTGTACCTGGTTTTTTGCTGGACCTATATACCGGCACTCGTATCCTTTGTTGAAGGCATAATTTACTTGTGTTCAAGCGACGAGAACTTTTCCCGTAAAAACCATGTAAGAGTCGGGTGATAATTTGAAAAAAGTGATCAAATTTTTGTACTGGGCGGCAATGTCGCTGCTGTTTCTTGCGCTCTGGTTTCGGGACAGACACATAAGCACATTGAACAGGTATGATATAACAGATAAGCGGAAATGAACTGTTTTTTGTATACTTTTTTACGCTTAAGAAGGTGTAAATGTTTGTTTTAATAAGATTTGCCGCCTGAATTTAGAATTAATTTAGAATGTAAAAAAATTCTTGACAAATCTTTCCACAAATGCTATTTTAATTCCAGTGATATAGTATGTAACTGTTAGGCAGGCATTAACTATGCATGAATATTTTGGATGTTTATGCACGTTAATGCTTTTTTTGCGTAAAAAATGGGGAAAAATGGGCATAGTAAGGAAGCAAGATGTGGATAAATCGTCCGGAACTAAAATCAGTAATATTCCTTACAATCTGCAAACATTGGAAGGAATGTTGCGCAACGAATAAGTAGGAGGGTTTCAGTATGAAAGACAAGATTTTTGGAGTACTGCAGCGAGTGGGACGTTCCTTTATGCTTCCAATCGCAATCCTGCCGGTGGCAGGTCTGCTGCTTGGTGTAGGAGGTTCCTTCACCAACGAAACAATGCTCGAGGCTTACGGCCTCATGGGGATTATGGGTCCCGGAACCTTTTTAAACGCAATTCTTAAGGTAATGAGTGCAGCCGGCGATATCGTATTCGCCAATCTTCCCATTATCTTTGCTATGGGCGTCGCTATCGGTATGGCAAAGAAGGAAAAGGAAGTGGCGGCTTTGGCAGCGGCGATTGCATTTTTCATTATGCACGCATCTATCGGAGCCATGATCGGAAACCACGGGGGAGCGGAGGCCATGCTGGAAGGCGCTACCGCCTCCGTTGTGGGAATCACCTCTTTGCAGATGGGCGTGTTCGGCGGTATCATCGTAGGACTGGGCGTTGCGGCCCTTCACAATCGTTTCTACAAGATTGAACTGCCTCAGGTATTGTCCTTCTTCGGCGGCACCCGGTTTGTACCCATTGTCAGCGGCCTTACTTATACCATTGTAGGTATTCTGATGTTTTATATCTGGCCGGTGATTCAGCAGGGCATCTATGCGGTAGGCGGCGTGGTGCTGGAATCCGGCTATGCCGGAACCTGGGTGTATGGTCTGATGGAGCGCGCGCTGATTCCCTTTGGCCTTCATCACGTATTTTATCTCCCCTTCTGGCAGACAGCCCTTGGCGGAACGATGGAGGTTGCCGGCCGGATGGTAGAGGGCGCCCAGAATATCTTCTTCGCGCAGCTTGCAGATCCGACAGTCGAGCATTTTGCCGTATCCGCAACACGGTTTATGGCCGGCAAATTCCCGCTGATGATCTTCGGCCTTCCGGGAGCGGCCCTTGCCATGTACAAGGTAGCGAAGCCGGAGAAAAAAGAAGCCGTCGCCGGTCTTCTGTTATCCGCGGCTCTGACCTCTATGCTGACCGGTATTACGGAGCCTTTGGAGTTTACTTTCCTCTTTGTAGCGCCGCTTTTGTATGCCATCCACTGTATATTTGCAGGATTGGCTTATATGCTGATGCATGTGTTCGGCGTAGGCGTGGGAATGACCTTCTCCGGCGGTCTTATTGATATGTTCCTGTTTGGTATTCTTCAGGGAAATGCAAAGACAAGCTGGGTATGGATTGTGGTGGTAGGTGCGGCTTACTTTGTTGTTTACTATTTGCTGTTTTCCTTCCTGATCCGCAAAATGGATCTGAAGACTCCCGGCCGTGACGACAATGAGGAAGTGAAGCTTTACCGAAGAAGTGATGTGGACGCCAGGAAAAAAGGCGCACAGGGAGCGCAGGAGGGCGGCGCTTCCGAGGAGGACGCTCTGTCAGAGGCTATCTGCCGGGGACTTGGCGGTAAGAAGAATATTTCCGATGTGGACTGCTGCGCTACAAGACTGCGCTGTACGGTTCACAAGTCCGACCTGGTGGACGATGCGCTGCTGAAGTCCACAGGCGCTTCCGGTGTGGTTCACAAAGGAAACGGCGTACAGGTAATCTACGGCCCCCGTGTAACGGTGATTAAGTCCAACCTGGAAGACTATCTGGAATACGCGCCGGATGAAGAGTATTCCCCGGCGCAGGCAAAGAAGACTGAGGCAGAGCCGGAGCAGGAGGCGGAAAAAGCAGCGGGCAGAGTTGTGGAGAGCGTTACCATTTACAGCCCGGTTACAGGTACGGCGGCCGATATATCCGAGACGCCGGATGAAGCATTTGCCGGACGGATGATGGGTGACGGAGCTATGGTCATCCCCGAAGAGCCTGTTGTATGCGCGCCGGATGACGGAGAGGTTTGTTTTGTATTTGAGACAAAGCACGCTGTCGGATTCCAAACCGCGTCAGGAATTGCCATGCTTCTTCATATGGGAATTGACACGGTAAATTTAAACGGAGAGGGCTTTGAGGTTCTGGTGAAGGATGGAGATCAGGTGAAAAAGGGCGACGTACTGATGAAGCTTGATCTGGAATATTTAAAGAGCCATGCGCCGTCCCTGGCTTCACCGGTGCTTTGCACGGAGCTTGGGGAGAACCAGAAGATTCGATTGCTCTCAACGGGAGCGGTAAAGGCCGGGGAAGCCCTGTATGCCGTAGATACCTATGAGGGATAAAAAATATTTTTTATAAATGATACAAGGAATGATTTTCTGTTCGGCGTATCAGACAGAAAGCCTGGCGTATGATAAAAATGGGGGACAAAGAAGATGTTCAGAGTAAAAAAAGCGCTGAATCACAATACAATCATTGCGATCAACATGGCGGACAACCGGGAATATCTGCTTATCGGAAAGGGACTTGGCTTCGGGCGAAAGGTCAGCGAGCGCATAGAGGCTCCCGCAGACTGCACCGTATATTCCCTGCGTGAGCACACGGAGCGCGGCGACGCTATAGATTTGGTCAAGGATATGGATCCGATCTTTCTGGAGATTGCCGAACAGGTGCTGAAAGAGAGTGAGCGGACCTTCGGGCGCATTGACTGGAGCATCTTGTTCCCTATGGCGGATCACATTGCCTTTGCGGTCCGCCGGATTCAGAATAACGATCAGATCAGCAATCCTCTGACCGGGGATATCCGGGCGCTGTTTCATATGGAGTATAAGACGGCGGAATGTATCCGGCCGATTTTAAAGGAACGCCTGCATGTGGAGATTGACGAGCACGAGGTGGGATACATTGCCCTGCATATTCATTCGGCCATTGAGGATGAAAATGTGGCTCTTTCCATGCAGATTGCCCAGACGGTCCGGGAGTGTATCCGCATGGTGGAGGAGGCAACGGGTCAGACGATTGACATTATGTCCCTCTCCTACAACCGGCTGATGAACCATGTGCGTTATATGGCGGCCCGGGCGGTGAAAGGGGAAAAGCTGAAGCTGAATATGAATGATTATATGTCCACAAAATTCCCGGAAGCCTATGAGCTGGCGGCGCAGGTGTGCAAATACCTGGAATCCTATCTGCGCAAACCTTTGGACGAGGTAGAAATCGGCTATCTGGCTATGCATATTGAGCGGGTAGCGGCCCAGGAGGAGTAGCACAGGAAAAAGATTTTGGCATATACTATCCAAAAAGGATTTTTTTATGAACCCCTATTATGAGCAATATGTACCGGGACAAAACCCCACGCCCTTTTACCAAGCGTATGGACGATACCCTTTTTGCCCTTTCTGCCCTTGGGAAGATGAAAAAGCGCGAGATCAAAGAAAATTTAGGGAACTCTATCCGGCTCTTGCAAGACAAATTCAACCGCTGGTAGAGGAAGAATGTGACCGTATGGAGTATGACGGAAGCTTTATGTTCGACGAATATCCGGATCAGCTCCAAATCCGCCGGGTCAGCCGCCGGGTCTATGATCGGCTGAATAAAAAAGAATATGAGGACGATCTGATGATGCAGGAGACAAACGGGCGGAATTGGATGGAGGATTTCGTCACGATGATGCTTCTCAATGAGATGTACCAGCGCCGCTGCCGCCGAAGGGACCGGCGGTGCAATTGGATGTATTGAAAATCAGAAAACCGGAAATGTGTGAAATACAGACGCATTTCCGGTTTTTCATTTGCCGAGGTTTATTGTCCGGTTATTTGTGCAATGCTGTACTGGTAATTTGGAAAAGTTTGTGCTATAGTAGACGAAAATGAAAGATGGATTTTAAAGGAAGAAAATAAGGATTTTGGATGGAAGAATTAAAGAGCTTATTGGAAAAATATTTAAATAAAGAACTGCTTTCTATGGTAATAAGCGGCTCCAGGGGCGTAACGGATATCATAAAGATCCGAATTCGCCCCGTGCTTTTAAAGGAGGAGCTCAGATTTCAGGCGGAGTTGTTCCGGGGAACGAAGGCTTTTCATGAGAATCTTAAGAAAGAAGAGGCCATAGACCGGATTTCGGAGTGGATGCGGGATTCCTTCCGGCAGCTTCAGCTGGACAGTACGGCCGGTACAGCGAGCGTTCTGGTGAGTAAAAAGGGGAAAGTAACGATTAAGGAGAAAGCTCGCAGCACAGGTGTAAAAGGCCCTGAGCTTGCGCATAATAAAAAGAAGCGCTATCTTCTGGTGGAAGGCCGTCCCATTGATTTTCTGGTGGCTCTGGGGGTGATGACGGCAGAAGGAAGGGTGGTGCGCGCCCGCTATGACAAGTTCCGTCAGATCAACCGTTTCCTGGAATTTGTAGAGGATGTGCTGCCGGCTTTGCCGGAAGAACGGGAGATAAGAATTCTGGATTTTGGCTGCGGCAAGTCTTATCTGACATTTGCCATGTACTATTATCTGAAGGTGTGCCGCGGGCTGGATATCCGTATTACGGGTCTGGATCTCAAGGAGGATGTTATCTGCCAATGCAGCGCTTTGGCAAAGAAATACGGATATGAAAAGCTGGAATTTTTAAAAGGGGATATTGCAGGGTTTCAGGGGGAAGAGCAGGTGGATATGGTTGTAACTCTTCACGCCTGCGATACGGCCACGGATTATGCTCTGTATAAAGCCATCGGATGGAATACAAAGGTGATTTTGTCCGTTCCCTGCTGTCAGCATGAATTAAACGGACAGCTGCAAAATGAAATGCTTGCACCCGTACTGAAGTACGGCCTTTTAAAGGAACGAATTGCCGCTTTGGTGACGGACGGTCTGCGTGCGGAGCTTTTGGAGCAGCAGGGATATGATACACAGGTTCTGGAATTTATAGATATGGAGCATACGCCGAAAAATATTCTGATCCGGGCGGTGAAGCGTACGGGAGAGAGCAGGACAGACTGCCGGGCTTATGAAAGCTGCACACAGGGCCTGCATGTGCGGCCAACGCTGGAACGGCTGCTTGCATCGGAGCATCTGCCTTCGGAGGCTTATAAGCAGCGCCGGCAGAACCAACCTGGGAAGAAAGGAGCAGCCGGATGAAAAAGCTGATATTAAAAATTTTGTCTATTCTGGCCGCTTTTTTTCTGGGGATTTTTTTCATGAGCTATTTTATGTCCTTTGGAAACCGGGACTTGACGGATGCTATGTCAGCGGCCACGCTTCCGCTTGTTTATCTGGAACAGAACGGGCGCCTTCTCAACCTGATGCATGGATACACTAATCCTATGGACGGAAGCCTTTTGCGGGAAGGTGTGCTTCCGCTGCCGCAGGAACGGACGGTAGCCCTGTCCATTGAGTGCCCCAATGCAAATGTCAAGCAGATTTTTTATGAAGTACGAAGTCTGGACACGGAACGGTTGATTGAGGATGCACAGGTTACGGATTATACATGGGAGGATGAGAAGATACGGACAGAGTTTCAGCTTAAGGATCTTCTGGACCCGGGAGAGGAATATCTTCTGGTGATCCGCCTGGAGCTGGAGCGCGGAAGGGAGGCCCTTTATTACACCCGCCTTTTGAATCTGCCGGAGCACCATTTGGAAGAGTGCATGTCATTTATTACGGAGATTCATGAAGCGCTCTTTGACAAAGAGAACACGGTCAATATAACCTCCTATTTGGAGCCGGATACCTCTGCGGATAACGGAACCCTTGCATATGTGAATATTCATTCCCGTTATCGGCAGATGATTTGGGACGAGATGGAGGTACAAAAGAGTGGTCCGGTGCGCACCTATCTGACAGAGCTGGAGAATTCCATTGCCTCTGTCCGGCTGGAATATGAAGTGAGCCATGAGAATGAAAAAGGAGAGACAGAACGCTATCAGGTACAGGAATCCTACCGTGTCCGCTATACGGAACAGAGGATGTATCTTTTGAATTACGAGCGGAAGACAGATCGAATCTTTGATCCCGCACTGGACGTATTTTCCGGGCTGACTATTGATCTGGGTATCCTGAATACCGAGGTGGAGTATCAGAAGAATGAAGAAGAAAATATAATTGCTTTTGTTCAAAACGGAGATCTCTGGTGTTACGACGCAGCTCAGCATAAGCTTTCCTGTGTATTTGGATTCCGGGATGAGGATGATCTGCGTAGCAGCTATGAGGAGCACGCTATTAAAATTATAAATGTGGAAGAGTCGGGAAGCATGAACTTCCTGGTATACGGTTATATGAACCGCGGACGTCATGAGGGAGAGACCGGCGTTGCCGTTTATACCTATGATGCCATGAAGAATTCCGTGGAGGAGCGTATTTTTATTGAAAGCGATAAGCCTTATCGGATTCTCAGGTCCGAGGTGGGAAGGCTGGCCTATGTCAATAGGAAGGAGAAGCTGTACCTCTATCTTGACGGGAATATCTGCCGCATTGATTTGAATAAGAGAAGCTACGAAGAGATTGTCACAGGGATCGGAGAGGAGAGCTGCCTGATATCGGAGGACGGTCATCTGGCAGCCTGGCAGAGAGAAAAAACCCTGAATGAGTCTGAAGCAATTGAGGTCCTGAATCTGGAGACTTACAGCAGGCAGGTGGTTAAGGCAAAGGACGGCTTTTACATCCGCGTCCTTGGCTTTATGGGAACGGATTTGATCTACGGGGAGGCGAGAAAAGAGGATATTGTAAAGGATGTAACGGGAAATTATATCTTCCCCATGGGGCAGGTAACAATTCAGGATGAAAGAGGAAATGTGATTCGGGAATTCTCCTATGAGGAGCAGAATAAATATGTGGTGTCGATTGCCATTGAGGACAACCGGATTTCTCTGAACTGCGTGCAGAAGGCGGAGGATGGCGGCTACACCGAAGCGACTCCTGAGCCGATCACGAATAATGCGGCGGAAACTGTGGAAAAAATAGCATTGGAAACCAGAAGCCTGGGGGTAAAGAAGCGGGAATATTATTTCAATCTCACGGAAAACCGGGGAGAGGATCAGATGCAGAGGCTGATGCCAAGGCAGGTGCTCTTTGAGGGAAGCCGGAATCTTAAGCTTGAAGAGGACGGGCGGGACCCGCGGTATTTTGTATATGCCTATGACGGAACCTTTGCCGGAGCTTATGAGCTGGTCAATGAGGCGGTGCGGGAGGCTTACGCGCAGATGGGAGTAGTCGTAGACAGCAGTCAGGACTATATCTGGAGGCGCGGAGGAAGGCGGACAAGGACAGAGATTCCGGCCCTGGAGAATCCGCAGCAAAGACCGGAGGCATCCGGTATGCAGGCTGCTATTGAGATCCTCTTAAGCAATGAAAATAATTATCTGGATACCACCCGGGAGCTTGAGGAAGGACGGACGCCTTATGAGATCCTGTCGGAGCATCTGGACGGAAGGGTTTTGGATTTGTCAGGCTGTTCCGTTGCAATGGTGCTGTACTATGTCAGCCAGGGCTACCCGGTGCTGGCCCTGAACGGAGCTGCGGAAACAGAACTGATTACGGGATATGATCCGCAGAATGTAATATTTATGAATCCCCTTACGGGCGAGACCTATCGAAGGGGAATGAACGACAGCACACAGCTGTTTGAGGAGCTGGGCAATCTGTTCATCGTCTGCCTGCCCGCAAAAAATCAGTGATAAAATAATAGAAGAAGGAGTGTTTTTAAATGGACGGGAGAATTAAGACATTGGCAAAAAATCTTGTAAACTATTCCTGCAAGGTGGGAAAAGGAGATAAGGTATATATCAATTATACCGGAGCATCTACGGAGGATTTGGCAAGACAGCTGGTGAAGGAGGTGTATGCGGCGGGAGGAATTCCCTTTGTACATTATATCAATCCCAGGGTTCAAAGAGAGGTTCTGATGGGCTGTACCAAGGAGCAGCTGAAGCTTATGGCGGATCTGGCGTGTCAGGAGATGGCTCAGATGGACTGCTACATCGGCGTGAGAGGAAGTGACAATGTTTCCGAGCTTTCGGATGTTCCTTCGGAAAAGATGCATTTGTACGACACACTGTACTCCACACCGGTGCACCACAATATCCGGGTGCCTAAGACACGCTGGGTTGTACTACGCTACCCCAATATGTCCATGGCACAGCTTTCCGGTACAAGCACGGAGGCATTTGAAGATTTTTATTTCCAGGTGTGCAATCTGGATTATTCCAAAATGGCAAAGGCAATGGAGGCGCTGGTGGAGCTTATGAACCGCACGGACAAGGTGCGTCTGACCGGAAAGGGTACGGATCTTACTTTCTCGATAAAGGGGATTCCGGCAATTGCCTGTGCGGGAGAACTGAACATTCCCGACGGAGAGGTTTATACGGCGCCTGTCAGGGATTCCATCAATGGAAAAATCACCTACAATACGCCTTCCCTCTATCAGGGCGTTACGTTCGAGGACATCTGTCTGGAGTTTCAGGACGGCAGGATTGTAAATGCGGTATCCAATCATACGGAGCGTCTGAATGAGCTGCTGGATACGGACGAGGGTGCGCGTTATGTGGGCGAATTTGCAATCGGCGTCAATCCCTATATTCTGGACCCCATGAAGGATACCTTGTTCGATGAGAAGATTATGGGTTCCATTCACTTTACGCCGGGGAATTGCTACGAGGATGCGCCTAACGGCAATTCCAGCGCCATTCACTGGGACTTGGTTATGATTCAGAGAGAAGAGTTCGGCGGCGGAGAAATCTACTTTGACGATCGGTTAATCCGTAAGAACGGCCTTTTTGTGATTCCGGAGCTGGAGTGCCTGAATCCGGAAAACCTTGTTTAATCGTCCTCTTCAAGCATCTGGATCTCCAGATAATCAAAATCAATCTGTTCGATAAAGCTGTCGCTGTAAAACCGGGCCTTCGCATGGCGCTGAAATTCGCGGACATTGGTATCCAGCCATATGGGTCTTTCCAGATCGAACTGAGAGCAGATCTCATCGAGAGCATGAAAGACCTTGTGGGTCCGGGTGTCCTCGCGTGCATCGCAGATGACGGTATCTCGAAGCATATGATTGCTTTTAAATATTTTGGCCCAAAGACGAAACATGGGAAGCCTCCTTTTCCGTGTGAGAGATGCATTTAAGTATAGCGGATTTGGAATGGAAAGTAAAGAAGGAATGGAGCTTGCAAAAAGGCATATTCCGGGTTATGATGGAAAAAATACCTGCGATAAAAGAAGGAGGATACGGCAGAGATGGAGACAAACGACAGCATGGAAGTAAAATCGGAAGTAAAGTCCGGAGAATATACGCCGCTGGAGATGCCGGATGTAGTGCCGGGGCCGGCTCCGGCAGATTATCCGGAGATCAACGAATTTTTACAGAATATGAAGCTTAAGACAGGGCTGTTTGGATATCAGAAGGAGGATGTGCTGGAGAAAATGCAGCAGCTCAACAGCATGTACCAGAGCCGTGCTCAGCAGATGCGGGATCAGTCCAGAGGTCAGCTGAAACAGATGAAAAAACAGCAGCAGGATGAGGTTATTGAGATCCGGGGGCATTTTGAGAAAATGCAGGATGAGATGAAACAGGAATGTTTAAAGGAGATTGAGGACCTGAAGGCGGAGCATGGAAGAACGCTTGCGAATCTGGCGGCCGGGCATGACAGGGATATGGAAGAGCTGCGGACAAAATGCATGAAGGAGCTTGAACAGCACAAGGCCGAATTTGCCAAGGAATTGGAAGAGGAAAAAGCAAGATGTGCCAGGGAGCTGGAGGAAGAGAGGATAAGATGTGCCGGGAAGCTTGAGCGCGAGAAGCTCAAGTATACGGAGGGACAGGAGGAGCAGAAGAGGCAGATGGCAATGCTTCAGGAGGAGCTGGGGCGTCTGATTGGCCGCCTGACAGTTCTGAAGGACAAGGTGAATCTTGCCGTAGAAGAATAGAGCAGGATACGTACATGGATAAGAAGATCAAACAGGGGCCGGAAGAGATTCTGGAGGAAAAACTGATAAAGATTCAGCAGAGGCGGGAATGGAAGCGGTTTTTTATCGAGTGCCTGGTGCTGATTTCTGCCGTTTACCTGATCTTTCACCACATCATTGGTATTGCATTCGTCAGCGGGCAGTCCATGGAGCCAACCCTGAAGGATGGAGAAATCGTTCTGTTTTACCGGCTGGATAAGGAATATCAAAAGAATGATATTGTGATTGTAAAAAGGGAAGAGGATGTATATTATATCAAGAGAGTTGCTTCCTGCGGCGGGAGCGCCGTGAGCCTTAATGAGGCAGGGGAGCTTCTGACGGATGATGAGGTGCAGAAAGGGACTCTGCCTACGGAGGGCGGCATTGGATTTCCTTATGAGGTGCCGGAGGGTACATACTTTGTGCTTGGAGATAACCGGGCCGTGTCGAAGGACTCACGGATGTTCGGCGCTGTTTCCCGGGATAAGATTGTAGGAAGGGTGTTTCTGCATCTGGGGATGGTCCGGTGAAAAAGGCTACAGGGAACGGCAGTCCGCCGCATAAAAAGTAAGAAACTTGCGTGTAAATGAGGAGTGCCCCGGTGTACCAAGTACACCGAGGCTATTATGAAAAAATTTATCTATATGTGTAATAAAAGCGGTTTTATCAGGAAAGAAGTCCTTCCTTTAACGTAAATTTAGTATATCAGCAGATTGTGAATAAAGTATGAATAAACCATGAACTTATTGTAAAAATAAACAAAAGAATAAAAAATACATGCGCTATAATAGGGCAATTTATATAAAAAAGGCAGGGCGAAGCCGGGCGAAAATGGTTGTAATGCCTATGAGGAAATGATAAAATTAAGAAAATAAATACCATAGATATTTGAAAGATGAGGAAATGATATGGAAAGAGATCGCACAAGACCCGTATACATCATTGGGCACAAAAATCCGGATACGGACTCTATCTGTTCCGCACTGGCATACGCTTATCTGAAAAATCAAACGGAGGGCGGCGGTTTTATTGCGGCCCGCGCCGGCCAGCTCAACCAGGAAACCCAGTATGTGTTAAACTTTTTTCAGGCGGAAGCTCCCGTGTACGTTGCGGACGTTATGACACAGGTAAAGGATATTGAGATTCGCAAGACGGAAGGCGTCAGGGGGAATTTGTCCTTAAAGCAGGCGTGGAATCTTATGCGCCGCCTGGGAGTAGTGACGCTTCCAATCACAAAGGATCGCAAGATAGAAGGGCTGATCACCATCGGAGACATTGCCACTTCCTATATGGATGTGTATGACAGCAAGATTCTTTCCGCGGCCAATACCCAATACCGCAACATTGTGGAAACCCTGGAGGGCAAGATTCTGGTGGGTTCCGAAGAGGAGTATTACAACCGGGGAAAGGTGTTGATAGCGGCGGCCAATCCGGATCTGATGGAGGATTATATTGAAGAGGGGGACCTGGTAATACTTGGAAACCGCTATGAGTCTCAGCTCTGCGCCATTGAGATGCATGCGGGATGTATCATTGTCTGCGAGGGCGCCAAGGTATCCATTACCATAAAAAAACTTGCGGAGGAGCATAACTGCGTGGTGATCAGCACGCCCCATGATACCTTTACGGCGGCAAGGCTGATTAACCAAAGTATGCCAATCCGGTTTTTTATGAAATCAGACAATTTGACCATATTCAATGTTACAGAGAAAACAGAGGATATCAAGGAAATCATGGGCCAGAAGCGCTACCGCGATTTCCCGATTATTGACAAGGATGAGAATTATGTGGGAATGATCTCCAGACGGAATCTGCTGAATCTGAAGCGCAAACGCCTGATTCTGGTGGATCACAATGAAGAATCCCAGGCTGTGGACGGCATTGAATTTGCGGAGATTCTGGAGATTATCGATCATCACAGAATCGGTTCTTTGGAAACCATGTCGCCGGTATTCTTCCGCAATCAGCCCCTGGGCTGTACGGCCACCATCATGTATCAGATGTACCGGGAACGGAATGTGGAGATACCGAAGAAGATAGCCGGTCTTCTCTGCTCCGCCATTATCTCCGATACGCTGATGTTCCGTTCTCCCACCTGTACGGCTGTGGACAGGGCGGCGGCGGAGGCTCTTGCAGGGATAGCCGGAATTGAGATTGAGGAACTGGCTGTTGACATGTTCTCCGCAGGGAGCAATCTGGGCTCCAGAACGGCGAAGGAGATCTTTTATCAGGATTTCAAGCGGTTCAGCGTCAATGGCGTGGAATTTGCGGTAGGTCAGATCAATTCCATGAATGCGATTGAGCTTGGAGAGATTCGGGAAAAGCTGCTTCCGTATCTTGAGGAGGCCTATCAGGAAATCGGCCTCAATATGATTTTCTTTATGCTGACCAATATTGTGAAGGAAACCACGGAGCTTCTCTGCTGCGGCCCCAATTCCGACAGTCTCGTCCGGGAAGCCTTTCAGCTTCCAGAGGATTCCGACAGCTATGAGCTTAAGGGGCTGGTATCCAGAAAGAAACAGCTGATTCCCGCATTGGTAAGCGTGATTCAGCAGTAGGATTATGGAATGATATTATGCAACAGGAATAGAGGTCTTAAGATGAAAAAGCAACAGTGGAAACCGGGAAATATGCTATATCCTCTTCCGGCAGTTATGGTGAGCTGCGCAAGGGAGGGCGAAAAACCGAATATCATTACGCTGGCCTGGGTGGGAACCGTCTGTTCCGATCCGGCCATGGTGTCCATATCTGTTCGTCCGGAGCGGTATTCGTATGATATCATCCGGGAAACAGGGGAGTTTGTAATCAATCTGACCACACAGGAACTGGCCTATGCAACCGATTACTGCGGTGTAAAATCGGGACGGAATGTGGATAAATTCACTGAACTTCACTTACATCCGGGAAAAGCGGAGAAGCTGAAGGCGGCTCCGCTTATAGAGGAGAGCCCGGTGAATATCGAATGTCGGGTTACGGAGATGAAGGAGCTTGGCAGTCATCATATGTTTCTGGCGGAGGTGCTGGCCGTGGATGTGGATGAGGCTTATCTGGATAAAAACGGGAAATTTCAGCTGAATGAAACAGGGCTTTTGGCTTATTCCCACGGAGAATATTTTACGCTGGGGAAAAAATGCGGGAGCTTCGGGTATAGTGTGCGGAAGAAACGGAAAAATAAATGAAGAACAATATCGTATTGATTGGGATGCCCGGTGCCGGGAAAAGCACGATCGGAGTGATTCTGGCGAAAGTTACGGGAAAGGATTTTATAGATGCGGATCTGGTGATTCAAAAGGAAGAGGGACAGCTTCTCAGTCAAATCATTGAGGAAGAGGGGACGGACGGCTTTCTTCAGATTGAGGAGCGAGTGAATCGGAGCCTGAATCCGCAAGCGGCAGTGATTGCCACGGGAGGAAGCGTGGTCTATGGCGGATCGGCCATGGAGCATCTGCGGGCCATCGGAACGGTGGTTTATCTGAAGCTTTCCTATGAGGCGGTGGCCGGCCGGCTCCGTGATATCCGGGGCCGCGGCGTGGTGCTCCGGGAAGGACAGACTCTGAAGGAGCTGTATGAGGAGCGGAAAGTACTCTATGAGCGGTATGCTCATGTGACCGTGGAAGAGGATGGATTTACCGTGGAAGAAACCTTAGAAAAAACTTTACAAGCTCTACATTTGTTGATAGAATAGGAATTGTTACGAAATTATTACAGAAAAAGTTCGGGCAGACCCGTAGTATTGGAAAACAAATGAATCGAAAAAAACTTTTATTTGGTAAGAGATCAAAGCTTGTATTTATTCAGGCCGTAGTGACGACCTGCGGCTGTATGCTGATAGGAGTGCCGCTTCTGGGCTCCGGTTTCGGCGATGGCGACAGCTATTATGAGGTGACCCTGGAGGGGAATCTGGTGGGCTCCGTGAAGAATCCGGATGTGGTGGAGGATGCCTTTCTTGATGCCAGAGCACGCATATCCAAGGAAACGGATGGACTTGTACTGGCAGATGTGGAATACAGCATGGAAAAAATTCCGAAGATTTTCGGCAGTACCATGGACACGGAGGCGCTGACGGAGGCGATTTATCAGGAGCTCTGCGAGGTGGTGGCGACGGCCAAGCATAAGGCGTATCTCATGAAGATCAATGAGTTCACGGTGACGCTTGGCAGCTATCAGGATGTAATGGACGTACTCTACGCAACCAAGAACCGCTATGATGAGGACAATGAATTTCAGATCAGCATTGTTTCGGATGCGGACCGGGAGCTGAATGTATATACGGTAGAGGTCTCCAAGCAGGAGCAGGAGGTAGTGGAAAAGCTTCCGGCTATGAGCGACAGCCTTGCACGGCTGGGGAAGGCTACGGCAGGTGTGGGCGATTATGATGTTACACAGGCGGTAGAGAACGTGATTACGATGACTGTTACCGAGGAGGAGGTCCAAAACGGCGGCAGACAGGAGGAGGATATCCGTCAGGTATCGGGAGACGGTTTAAAGGATGTGGAATTCACCGACCGGGTGGAGATTGTGGAGGCTTATGTATCTGCCGATATGATTACCCCTACGGAGGAAGCCATTGATATGGTGACGAAGGACACGGAAAAGAATCAGGTGTACGAGGTTCAGTCCGGAGATACTCTTTCCGTTATAGCCAACAGCAACGGGCTTCTGGTAAAGGAAGTGCTGGCGCTTAATGAGGGGCTGGAGGAGAGCACCACCCTTCATCCGGGGGATGAGATTATCATTACGGTTCCGGAGCCTGAGCTTTCCGTAACCTCCGTAGAGGAGTCCACCTACGAGGAGGATTACTTTGCGGAAACCCAGTATATAGACAATGATGAGTGGTTTACCACGGAGACGGTAGAGCGGCAGGCGGCGGCGCCCGGACATCATGAAGTGACGGTTCTGATTACGAAAAAGAACGGCACGGAGGAAAGCCGGGAGATGATTGCGGAGACGGTGATGACGGAGCCGGTGCCCCAGATCATTGAGCGGGGAACCAAGATACCGCCCACCTACATCAAGCCCCTGTCAGGAGGTCGGTTTACCTCCGGTTTTAAGTGGAGATGGGGAAGGCAGCATAAGGGAATTGACTGGGCATGTCCGGTTGGAACCTCCATTATGGCTTCCTGCGGCGGCACGGTAGTACAGGCCGGCTGGTTTGGCGGCTATGGAAACTGCATTACCCTTCGTCATCCGGACGGACGGCAGACACGTTACGGCCATCTGAGCAGAATTCTTGTGAAGACAGGACAGAGCGTAAAGCAGGGCGAGAAGATCGGTCTCAGCGGCAATACAGGACGAAGCACAGGACCTCATGTACACTTTGAGATTATTATTAATGGAAGCCAGGTGAATCCTCTGAATTATCTGGATTAAATACATGGAGGCATAAAAGAAAGCCTGCGGAATGACTTGGAATTCCGCAGGCTTTCCGGTCTTCCAATATAAGGTATTTACAAATGGGCAGATTGTGGTATACTAGACCCAGGATATTTTCCGTATTTTCGGGAATAAATAAAATAAACCAATAAGAGTATTTTCTAAACATAGATAGCTTGCTCGGTTAAATTATAGAGATTGGGAGCAATTAGTAATGGATCAGTATGTGATAAAAGGTGGAATCCCGCTTGTAGGCGAGGTTGAGATTGGCGGGGCCAAAAATGCGGCACTGGCAATTCTGGCAGCGGCAATTATGACGGATGAGACGGTAACGGTAGAGAATCTTCCCAATGTGCGGGACACCAATGTGCTTTTACAGGCAATGGAGGAGATTGGCGCACGGGTGGAACGGCTGGATTACCATACCGTGAAGATAAACAGCTCCGGTATTGGGAGCTACAGTGTGGATTATGAGTACATTAAGCGGATTCGGGCTTCCTACTATCTATTGGGAGCAATGCTTGGAAAGTATAAAAGGGCGGAGGTTCCTCTGCCGGGAGGCTGCAATATCGGCAGCCGCCCCATAGATCAGCATCTGAAGGGCTTCAAGGCTCTGGGAGCGGATGTGAAGATTGAATACGGGTTTATCGTGGCCGAGGCGGAGCATCTGCGCGGAAGTCATATTTATCTGGACGTGGTGTCCGTGGGAGCTACCATTAATATTATGATGGCGGCGTCCATGGCGGAGGGCAATACGGTCATTGAGAATGCGGCCAAGGAGCCCCATGTGGTAGATGTGGCGAACTTTTTGAACAGTATGGGCGCCAACATCAAGGGAGCGGGCACGGATGTGATCCGTATCAAGGGTGTGGAGCATCTGCATGCAACGGAGTATTCGATTATACCTGATCAGATAGAAGCGGGAACCTTTATGTTTGCCGCAGCCGTTACAAAAGGGGATGTAACCGTGAAAAACGTAATCCCCAAGCATTTGGAGGCCACTACCTCCAAGCTCCTGGAGATCGGCTGTGAGATTGAGGAGCTGGACGACGCAGTACGTGTGGTCTGTGCCAAGGGATTAAAGCCCACTAATGTGAAGACGCTGCCTTATCCCGGATTTCCTACAGATATGCAGCCCCAGATTACGGTGGCTCTGGCCCTGGCTAAGGGAACCAGCATCGTTACGGAAAGTATTTTTGAGAATCGCTTTAAATATGTGGATGAGCTGGCACGTATGGGCGCCAACATCAAGGTGGAGGGCAATACGGCCATCATTGACGGTGTGGGCAAGTATACGGGAGCTCAGATTTCCAGTCCGGATCTCAGGGCAGGGGCGGCTCTTGTGCTGGCAGGACTTGCGGCGGACGGAATCACGCTGGTGGAGGATGTACATTTTATAGAGCGGGGCTATGAGTGCTTTGAGGAAAAACTGAGGGGTCTCGGCGCTATGATTGAGAAGGTCCGGGGAGAAAAGGATATCCAGAAGTTCCGTCTGAAAGTGGGTTGACAAAAGAGTTCAACAGGTGTATTTTAATAATATTGATGGTAAGCAAATTGAATATTGTGAATTTCTCTTATTCAGAGTGATGGAGATACAAAGGATCTATGAAGTCACGGCAACCCCAGCAATGGAAGGTGCCAACCTGAGCGAGTAATCGAACAATAAGGGGATTTGGTTATCAGAATATATCCGGTCCGCCTTTGGCGGACCTTTTTTTCGCGAAGCGATAAAACATTATAAAAGGAGCGAATTACCATGGAAAAATTACTATTTACTTCAGAATCTGTAACAGAAGGCCATCCCGACAAAATCTGCGATCAGATTTCCGACGCTATTTTGGATGCGCTCTTAGAGCAGGATCCCATGAGCCGTGTGGCCTGTGAGACAGCCACCACCACCGGTCTGGTACTGGTTATGGGCGAGATCACCACCAAGGGCTATGTGGACATTCAGCGGATAGTCCGGGAAACCGTCCGCGAGATTGGTTATACACGCGGAAAATACGGATTTGATGCGGACAACTGTGCGGTACTCACAGCTATTGATGAGCAGTCCACAGATATTGCCATGGGCGTAAACAAGGCACTGGAGGCAAAGGAGAACCAGATGTCCGATTCGGAGCTGGAGGCCATCGGCGCAGGCGATCAGGGTATGATGTTCGGCTATGCCACCAACGAGACCCCGGAACTGATGCCTTACCCGATATCCCTGGCTCATAAGCTTGTTTTAAAGCTTACCCAGGTGCGGAAGGACGGTACGCTGCCCTACCTGCGGCCAGACGGAAAGAGTCAGGTGACCGTAGAGTACGACGAGGCCGGAAAGCCGATCCGCCTGGATGCGGTAGTACTCTCCACTCAGCACGGTGAAGATGTGACCCAGGAGCAGATTCATGCGGACATTAAGAAATATGTTTTTGATGAAGTACTGCCTGCGGATATGGTAGATAAAGACACCAAGTTCTTTATCAATCCCACCGGCCGTTTTGTAATCGGCGGTCCCAATGGAGACAGCGGCGTGACAGGACGTAAGATTATTGTGGATACATACGGCGGAATGGCCCGTCACGGCGGCGGAGCTTTCTCCGGTAAGGACTGCACCAAGGTGGATCGTTCCGCAGCTTACGCGGCGCGTTACGTAGCAAAGAATATCGTAGCGGCCGGACTGGCGGAAAAATGTGAGATTCAGCTTTCCTACGCCATCGGTGTGGCACACCCCACCTCCGTGATGGTAGACACCTTCGGAACCGGAAAGCTATCCGATCAGAAGCTGGTAGAACTGATTCGTGAGAACTTTGACCTTCGCCCCGCAGGTATTATCAAGATGCTGGATCTGCGCCGCCCCATTTATAAGCAGACGGCTGCTTACGGACATTTTGGACGTACGGATCTGGATTTGCCGTGGGAGAAGACGGATAAGGCAGAATTATTGAAAAAGTATTTATAAATGCTGTAAAAGGAAATGATCCGGATGCAGGTCGCTCCGGTCTTTACGCCTATACCGTGGTTGTGGGGCTGTTTATTACAGGGAGAAAAAATGAGAGTGCTAATTGCGATTGATTCACTAAAGGGAAGCCTCACTTCCATGGAAGCGGGAAATACCATAGCGGAGGGTATTAAAAGAGTATACCCGAAGGCGGAGCTTCATGTCAGTCCGCTGGCGGACGGAGGCGAAGGGACAGCGGAAGCGCTAACCGCAGGCCTTAAGGGAAGCCTGCAGAGCTTAACGGTGACAGGTCCTCTGGGCGCTCCGATATCCGCCGGCTACGGAATTCTTCCCGACAAAAGGACGGCTGTTCTGGAGATGGCCGCGGCAGCGGGAATTACATTGGTGGAACCGGAAAAGCGCAATCCCATGAAAACCACGACCTACGGTGTGGGAGAACTGATTCGGGATGCCATTAAAAAAGGCTGCCGTCATTTTATTGTGGGAATCGGCGGCAGCGTCACCAACGACGGCGGAATCGGCATGCTGCAGGCTCTGGGCTTTGGGATGCTTGATCAGAAAGGCAGACAGGTATCTTTTGGAGGAGAGGGGCTTTCCATGCTTCATCAAATCACAGCGGAGAGCGTTATGGAGGAGCTTAAGGAATGTACCTTCCGGATTGCCTGTGATGTGACCAATCCCCTCTGCGGCCCTTTGGGAGCCAGCGCCGTATACGGCCCTCAAAAGGGAGCGGATCCGCAGATGATTTCCGAGCTGGACGGTTATCTGGGACATTTTGCACTTCTGGCAAAGGGACTGAGACCGTCGGCTGATCCGGAAGTGCCGGGAACGGGGGCGGCAGGCGGCTTAGGCTATGCATTTTTGACCTTTACCAATGCGGTACTGGAATCGGGAATCCGGATTGTGATGGAAGAAACAGGACTGGAGGAGCATGTAAAAAATGCGGATCTGGTTGTGACAGGAGAAGGATGCCTGGACGGACAGACCGTTCAGGGAAAGGCGCCCATTGGTGTGGCCGGGCTTGCAAAGAAGTACGGGAAGCCGGTCATTGCCTTTTCCGGTATTGTGAAAAAGGATGCGGCAGTCTGCAATGAGGCAGGGATTGACGCGTTTTTCCCGATACTGCGCAGAGTGGGAACGCTGGAGGAAGCCATGAACCCGAAAAATGCAAGGGAGAATCTTCTGGAGACCAGCGAGCAGGTGTTTCGGCTCTGGAAAGCAGCCGGGAAAAGCTTAACATGTTGAATAATCCGAAGAAATTGCGGAACTTTCAGTTAGAGAAAAATGAAGCTGACAGGAGACAGGTGTGATGATTTGTTTCCGGACGGCTTCATTTTTTATACTCCGCATCCGGACGTAAACCCTTATTTTTTGACAATTCCTATCCAAAAGAGGTAAGATATCTTCGAAAATTTTTATGTTTTTCAACTTGACACGGCCGGACGGGGACTTTTATAATAGAGCAGAACCGACTGGTCGGTCGGAAAATGAGGAGACAGGAGACGTGACAAAATGATATCCAGGTACAGTGTTAAGAGACCGTATACCGTATTTGTAGCGGTCGTGCTTGTGATTGTATTGGGCGTGGTGTCCTTTACAAAGATGACCACCGATTTACTGCCAAGTATGAATCTGCCTTATGCGATTGTTATGACTACATATGCAGGCGCAAGCCCGGAGACGGTAGAAGGCATCGTGACAAGGCCGGTGGAGCAGTCCATGGCTACCGTCAGCAATATTGAGAATGTAAGCTCTTTGTCCGCAGAGAACTATTCTCTGGTGATACTGGAATTTGCCCAGACAGCCAATATGGATTCCGTAACCATTGAGATGCGTGAGAATCTGGATCAGCTTAAAGCCATGTGGGATGATGATTCCATCGGAAATCCTATCATTATGAAGCTGAATCCGGATATGATGCCCGTTATGGTGGCGGCCGTGGGAAAAGAGGGATTGTCCCATACGGAAGTAACGAAGCTTACGGAGGATTCCATCATACCGGAGCTTGAGAGCCTGGAGGGTGTGGCCTCTGTGAATGCCTCCGGTCTGATTGAAGAAAATGTTCAGGTGGTGATTCGTCAGGAAAAGATCGACGCTATCAATGAGCAGGTTTTCGGATATGTTGAGAGCGAATTTGAGGATGCTGAAAAAGAGATTGCCGATGGGAAAAAAGAGCTGGAGGACGGCCGGAAGGAGCTGAATGACGGTCAGAAAGAGCTGAATGACAGCGTTGCCGAGCTTCAGGAAAACCAGGCGGATCTGGCGGAGAATAAAAGCGATCTGGAAGATGGCCTGGATGAAATAGAGGGCGGCATTGATGCGCTGGATAACAAGAAAAAAGAGACCGCGGCACAGCTGGCGGCGGCGCAGACCGCGATTACAAATGGAAAGGCAGAGATTGCGAAAAATTTAATTGAAATTGATAACCAGCTGAAGGAGACCGAATACGGACAGCTGAAATCAGACTTAACAATCTTGCAGGAGTTATATAAGAGTATAAAAATATTAGAGGGAACACCGGAAGAAACAGCAGGGGTTTCTGCGGCAATCGGACTGATCAAAGATAGTATTAAAAACACTAATTTAAAATCTGAGCTAGATACAATAACAACAGTTACGGATGTAAATGATAAAATTATTAACGTACAGGAAAAGATAGAGCAGGCGAAACAAGACCCTATAACGAAAAAGCTGGTTGATGCCAAGGCAGATTTAGAAACGGCAGATGCCACATTAAGCCAAAAACTCACCGAAACCAACATGGGCGAAATGCTTGCCGCCATCGAAATGGGCAGCGCCTCCGCTACACTAAACATCACCAAATCCCAGCTGGAATCAGCAAAGGATCAGCTGGAATCCGCCGAAGAACAGCTTGACGATGCCTGGGATCAGATCAGTGACGCTCAGGAGCAGCTGAACGACGCCAGAAAGCAGCTGAGCGAAGGCTGGGATTCCATCCGGGAGGGAGAGGAGGATTTGGCGGAGGCCAAGGCAGACGCCCTTGAAAGCGCGGATATGACTGACATTCTCACCGTAGAAATGGTTGAGAACCTGTTAGCTGCCCAGAACTTTTCCATGCCTGCGGGCTATGTAACCGAGGAGGGCATCGATTATCTGGTTCGCGTCGGCGAAAAGGTTGATGATGTGGAAAGTCTCCAAAACATGGTGCTTATAGACATGGAGATGGACGGCGTGGACACCATACACTTGGGTGACGTTGCCGATGTATTTATGACCGATAACTCCGACGAGGTTTACGCCAGCATCAACGGCCAGGCAGGTGTTATGCTGACCATTCAGAAGCAGACAGGCTACTCTACGGGAGATGTATCTGACCGGATTAACAAACGGATAGCGGAGCTTCAGGAAGAAGATCCGGAGCTTCTGCTGCTTCCCCTGATGGATCAGGGCGTTTACATAGATTTGGTAACGGATTCCGTATTCAGCAATATGATTTCCGGAGCAATCCTGGCAATCTTAATCCTTATTGTATTTCTGAAGGATTTAAGACCGACCCTTGTCATTGCCTGCTCCATTCCTATCAGTGTGGTGACGGCGGTGGTATGCATGTATTTCAGCGGCGTGACTCTGAATATCATTTCCCTGTCCGGACTGGCGTTGGGAATCGGTATGCTGGTGGATAACTCCATAGTAGTAATTGAGAACATTTACCGGCTCAGAAATGAGGGTATGAGTGCGGCGGAGGCAGCCATAGAAGGAGCAGGAGAAGTGGCGGGAGCCATTGCGGCCTCCACGCTGACCACGGTCTGCGTATTCCTGCCCATTGTATTTACGGAGGGCATCACAAGACAGCTGTTTGTGGATATGGGTCTTACCATAGCTTACTCCCTGGGCGCCAGTCTGGCCGTTGCACTCACATTGGTTCCGGCCATGGGAGCCGGACTGCTGAAAAATACGAAGGAAAAGAAGCCCTCCCGTTTCTTTGAGCGGATAATGGAGATCTATGAAGGAATGATTCGTCTGGCCCTGCGCCGGAGGGTGATTGTGCTGATTCTGGCGGTAGTTCTTCTGGTGCTGAGCGCTGGGCTGGAATTCTCCAAAGGAACCGCATTTATGCCGGAGATGGACAGTACGGAGATTAGTATGACGCTTACCATGCCGGAGGGAACGCCGCTCAAGGAGACGGCGGAGCAGGCTGACGAGCTGGAGCGGCGGCTTCTGACTTTGGACGATGTGATCGAGGTGGGAGCCATGTCGGCCTCGGGAAGCAGCATGGGACTGGTGAGCGGCGATACCGCCACAAATGAGGTCTCTCTTTACGGTCTGTTAAAAGAAGATAAGAAGCTGACAAATCAGGAGCTGAAAAATGAGATCTTGAAAATAACGGAGGATATGGAGGCCGAGATCGAGGTTTCCACCTCCAGTATGGACATGAGCGCCCTGGGAGGAAGCGGCATTACCATTATAATTAAGGGCCGGGATTTGGATCGCCTGCAGGAGATTGCAAAGGACATTGCCGGGCTTTTGGAAGAGGTGGAGGGAACGGCCGATATATCTGACGGTGTGGAGGAAACCACAGGCGAGCTCCGCATCAAGGTAGATAAGGAAAAAGCGGCGCAAAAGGGACTTACCACAGCAGGTGTATTTTCTCAGATCATGGAGAAGCTGTCCGATCCCACAAGCGCTACCACCTTGTCCACGGACACCGAGGACTTTGACGTTCTGGTGGTAAACGGAGAGGATGTGGAGCTGACCAGGGAAACCATAAAGGATCTGGTGCTTACGGTTACAAAGAAGGACAATACGAAAGAGCATGTGCCTTTGGCGGATATTGCGGAATTTTCGGAGGCGCAGGGTCTGGAAACCATTCAGAGAGATGCCCAATCCCGCTATATCAGCGTGACAGCGGCCATTGATGATAATCACAATATAGGTCTTGTATCCGCAGAGGTGGAAAGACAGTTGCAGAAATACGAGGCTCCCGAGGGATATACCATTGAAATGCAGGGAGAGAACGAGGCTATTATGGAATCCATGATTGAGCTGGTGAAGATGCTTCTTCTGGCGCTTTTGTTCATGTACCTGATTATGGTGGCGCAGTTCCAGTCATTGCTGTCGCCATTTATCATTATGTTTACGGTGCCTCTGGCCTTTACGGGAGGTCTGTTCGGCCTCTTTGCGGCAGGAAGTGAATTCAGTGTCATTGCCATGATTGGCTTCGTTATGCTGTCCGGTATCATTGTAAATAACGGTATTGTGCTGATTGACTATACGAACCAGCTCATAGACGGCGGAATGAGCAAGACGGAAGCCCTGGTTGAGTCCGGCAAAACAAGAATGCGTCCCATTTTGATGACGGCCCTTACGACCGTACTGGGACTTTCCACTATGGGAGCCGGTGTGGGCATGGGAGCCGATATGGTTCAGCCGATGGCTATTGTAACCATTGGAGGTCTCCTGTATGGTACATTGCTGACCCTGTTTGTGATTCCCTGTATTTATTCTCTGCTGATCCGCAGAAAAAACAGAGCGGAGGTAGAGTAGATGAAAGAGACAAGGCCTAAGGTTCTGGCCCTGTACAGGGGTGTTTTGGAGCTTCTGGATGAAGGAGCGGATGTAAATACCATCAAGGTATCCGATATTACGGCCAAAGCGGGAATTGGGAAGGGGACGGCTTACGATTACTTTAAGAGCCGGGAGGAAATTATCGCCTGTGCACTCCTCTATGATGTGGATCAGAAGATTGAGGAGGAAGAGGAGGAGCTTGCACGCCACGAGGGCTTTTGTGAAAAGGTGATTTATGCCTTCGACTGGATGGAGCGGCGCTTTCGGGAGCAGAAGGTCTTTGTACGGATTCTGCGCCTGACAACGGAGGGAAGCGGGCTTAGCAGCACGATTCTGGAGGAGCTTCAGAAGCGCAAGAAGATGGGATGCGGCCCCTTAAGAGTTCTTATGAAAATGTGCGGGGAAGGAAAGGAACGGGGGGAGATCCGAAAGGATATCCCCGTCTCCGCAGCTTGTATTGCGTCCCTGGCAAATATGGCGGCATTTGTCATGTATTTGGAGAAGAGCGAACAGATGCCGGAGATTGATACGGGCTGGATGAAGGAATTTCTCTGCAAAGGGCTGCTGGAGCAGCTGCGGTAAGGGTGGGACGCCAGGCAGAGTGCCCTTAAGAATTCAGGAATATTCTTGTGTTTTTCTTAATAATCGGTGATTTTATTGATTTTATCGGAATATAATGGTAAAGTGAACTTCTGAAGAGGCGTGATCCGCCGAAAGCGCGGACAAGCCTGCAAAATGAGGAGAATTATTATGAGAAAGAAGAACACAGGGCTGCGGGCCATTTTTACATCGGCCGTATTGTTGATCTTAGTTGTGACGGCAGCCTGGACGGTAAAGGCCAGAAGTCAGAAGGAAAAAGAACAGGAAGCGGTGGAGGCGGAAGCGCCTCAGCCGGCGGAGACGCCGTCGGAAGTACCCGGAGAGGAGCCGCAAAAACCGCCGGAGCCGGCGGTAGAGGAACCGGAAACGGATCCGGCGGCTGAGGAAGAGGAGCAGAGAGCGGCCCGGGAAAGGGAGAGCTTTGTTACCGATTATACAAGTGCACCTCTTTTGGAAACCACACCGATTAAATGCCTGAGCATGGAAGTGGGAGAAAGGGCAACCGAGGTTCGGTTTAACTGGATGTCGCCCTCAGGCGCCGCCGGACAGGTTGTGTGCAAAAACCCGGAGACAGGGGAAACCCTTACCTTTACGGCAGAATGTACGGCTTCCTCCACCATGCCGGGCTACTATGTAAATAAGGCCGTTGTCTCCGAGCTTCAGCCGGGAGCCAGCTATGCGTATCAGGTGGGAAATGACGCCGGCGGCTGGTCTCCGGAATATCAATTCGATGTGCCGGACACGGGCAATGACATTACGTTTCTCGTAACCTCGGACGCACAGATCGGACAGTCCGAGAATGACGATATTTCCGTGACCATTGATACCTGGGACAAGGTGGTAACGCGCCTGGTAAATTACGTTCCGGAGGCGCAGTTCCTGCTTCACAACGGAGATCAGGTGGCTGTTTACGGTGACGCGGAGCAGTACGACGGCTTTTTGAATCATCTGGCATTATACAGGATTCCGCTGGCGCCCGTAGTCGGCAATCACGATGTGCCCAACGAGAACAGTATGGAGGAAACGGGACTTCCCGGACTGCCTTATTTTTACGAGCATTTTTATGTACCCAATCGCTCGGGAGACGGCTGCAGTCAGTATGATAAGGACGGAGACTATTATTTTGTACGGGGTGATGTGCTTTTTATTGTTCTGAACAGCAGTACCATTCAGCCTACGGACACGCATGAAACTTATGTCCGCGCGGTGGTTGACGACCATAAGGATATTAAGTGGAAGATTGTGATTCAGCATTTTCCGGCCTACAGCAGCGTGGAGCATTATCAGAAGAAGCTGGATCCGTGGATTGCCGCTTCGCTGGCTTATCTCTCGGAACCGAATGAAATTGATTTGATTCTTACGGGTCATGATCATGCTTATTCCCGTTCCAAATTTGTAGACGGGAGCTGCCGGACGATTGAAGGATATGATTATGCGTCGGGAGCTACGGCCATGAATCCCGAGGGTACTCTGTATGTAACCTGCGGCACGGCAAGCGGCTGTATTTACCAGCAGGTGACGCCGGAAGAGCATATCGCTTTCCAGGGCCAGCCGGAGGTTCCGACTGCGCTGAAGATTGATGTGACGGAAAATGATCTGCATATTACCAGCTATCTGGTAGACAGCTGGAGCGTATATGATGAATATACCATTCACAAAGAATAATGGCGGTATAACCAAGAACTGCCTTGACAAATAAGGGAAAGACTGCTATCGTAAAAACAATTACAAGACAAAGGCAAAGAAAAAGAGGGTACACAGAGATTACATCTGTCAGAGAGAGGGAGCCGCAGGCTGAAAGCTCCCTTCGGAGGAGTGGCTGTGGAGGTAGCTTTGGAGCCGGAGCGGTGAAGGAAGAGTAGCCGTTCACGCATGACCGGCGTTATCGGGTTTTAGAGATGTATGCGGATAACCGCATATAAGACAGGTGGTACCGCGTTTATTGACGCCCTTTCATATAATGAAAGGGCGTTCGTTTTTCTGTGTTGGCAATAAATCGGATAACCGGAATTTCAAAAGGAGGGATTTCACAAATGAAAGAATTGGCAAAAACCTACGATCCGAAAGGAATGGAGGATCGTATCTATGAAACATGGCTGGAGAAGAAGTATTTTCATGCGGAGGCGGACAGAAGCAAAAAGCCCTTCACCATCGTTATTCCGCCCCCCAACGTAACAGGACGGCTTCACATGGGACATGCCCTGGATGAAACATTGCAGGACATTCTGATCCGTTATAAGAGGATGCAGGGCTACAATGCCCTCTGGATTCCGGGAACGGATCACGCCTCCATTTCTACGGAGGTAAAGGTTACCAACCAGCTAAAGGAAGAAGGCATTGACAAGAAGGAGCTGGGGAGAGAAGGCTTTTTAAAGAGAGCCTGGCAATGGAAGGAGGAATACGGCGGAGCTATTATAAATCAGCTTAAGAAGCTGGGCTCCTCCTGCGACTGGGATCGGGAGCGTTTTACCATGGACGAGGGTTGCTCGGAGGCTGTGCTTGAGGTATTTATCCGTCTTTATGAGAAGGGTTATATCTACAAAGGCTCCCGGATTATCAACTGGTGCCCCGTATGTAAGACATCTATCTCCGACGCAGAAGTACTGCACGAGGAGCAGGCAGGCCATTTCTGGCATATTAACTATCCCATCAAGGACAGCGATCGCTTTGTGGAGATAGCTACCACACGTCCGGAAACCATGCTGGGCGATACGGCGCTGGCCGTGAATCCGGAGGATGAACGTTATCAGGATATCATCGGAAAGACGGTGGTACTGCCCCTGGTTGGCCGGGAGATACCCGTAATTGCCGACGCTTATGTGGATAAGGAATTCGGAACCGGCGTGGTAAAGATTACCCCGGCTCATGACCCCAATGACTTTGAGGTGGGACGGCGCCATAATCTGCCGGAGATCAATATATTAAATGACGACGCCACCATCAATGAAAACGGCGGAAAGTATGCGGGCATGGACCGTTACGAAGCCCGGAAGCTGATTGTGGAGGAATTAAAGGAGCAGGGCCTTCTGGTAAAGGTTGCGGATCACTCTCACAACGTGGGAACCCATGACCGCTGCGGAACTACTGTGGAGCCTCTTATCAAGCAGCAGTGGTTTGTAAAAATGGAGGAGCTGGCGAAGCCTGCCATCGAAGCGGTGAAAAACGGCGAGCTGACCTTTGTGCCGGAACGCTTTGATAAGATCTATCTTCACTGGCTGGAGAATATCCGCGACTGGTGTATTTCCCGGCAGCTCTGGTGGGGACACCGGATTCCGGCCTACTACTGCGATGATTGCGGCGAGCTGGCAGTGGCAAGAGAAGAGCCTTCCGTCTGCCCGAAATGCGGCGGTACACATTTTACACAGGACCCGGATACCCTGGACACCTGGTTCTCTTCCGCCCTGTGGCCTTTCTCTACCCTGGGATGGCCGAAGCAGACCGAGGACCTGGATTACTTCTATCCTACGGATGTATTGGTGACAGGCTACGACATTATTTTCTTCTGGGTAATCCGGATGGTATTCTCCGGCTATGAGCAGACGGGAAAATCCCCCTTCCATCATGTACTGATTCACGGACTGGTGCGGGATTCCCTGGGAAGAAAGATGAGCAAATCTCTGGGAAACGGCATCGATCCTCTGGAGATTATTGAGAAATACGGCGCCGACGCCCTCCGCTTTACCCTGGTAACAGGCAATGCGCCGGGTAATGATATGCGTTTCTATATGGAACGAGTGGAAGCGAGCCGGAATTTTGCAAATAAGGTGTGGAATGCCTCCCGGTTCATTATGATGAATATGGAGAAGGCGGAGATCCCGGAGAGCATGGACCTGGAGCTGCTTACCGGTGCGGACAAATGGATTCTTTCCAAGGCGAATACTCTGGCCGGGGATGTGACGGCCAATATGGACAGATTTGAGCTGGGAATTGCAGTACAGAAGCTTTATGATTTTATCTGGGAAGAATTCTGCGACTGGTATATTGAGATGGTGAAGCCCCGGCTTTATCAGGAGGAGGACGGAACAAAGGCGGCGGCTCTGTGGACCCTGCGGACGGTTCTTGTCAATGCGCTTAAGCTGCTGCATCCCTATATGCCATTTATTACGGAGGAGATTTTCCGCAATCTGACAGGAGAAGAATCTATTATGATTTCCGCCTGGCCGGAATATAAAGAGGAGTGGGCTTTTGAGGCGGATGAATTGTCCGTGGAGCGTATCAAGGAAGCTGTCCGGGGGATCCGGAATGTAAGATCCGAGATGAATGTACCCCCCAGCAGAAAGGCTTCGGTCATTGTGGTTTCCCACAAGGAAGAGGTGCGGAGTATCTTTGAAAAGGGCCTTATTTTCTTCGCTACCCTGGCTTATGCAGGAGAGGTAACGATTCAGGCGGATAAGACAGGAATCAGCGAGGATGCTGTTTCGGCGCTGATTACGGATGGGGCCGTTTACATGCCTTTCTCCGACCTGGTAGATATGGAAAAGGAGCTGGAACGCTTAAAGAAAGAAGAAGAGCGGCTTACGAAGGAGCTGGCCCGTGTAAACGGAATGTTAGGCAATGAGAAGTTCATCAGCCGCGCGCCTCAGAGCAAGATTGACGAGGAAAAGGAAAAGCTGAAGAAATACAGCCAGATGATGGAGCAGGTGAAGGAACGCCTTGCTGCACTTTCTGAGTAGCAAAAAGCGGAGCGGTCTTGTTTTGTGAAAGCTCCGTGGAAAAAGGATGGAAACAAGAATGACATACAATAGCATGACCTATGAGGAAGCGGCCGCATATATTGAGGAGACGCCTAAATTTACAAAAAAGAACACACTGGAAAATACAAAGGCGATTCTGCGTCACCTGGGGAATCCTCAGGAGCATATGAAAATTCTGCACGTGGCAGGTACAAACGGGAAGGGCTCTGTCTGCTCCTTCCTGGCCTCTATGCTTCACGCGGCGGGAAAGCACACGGGGCTGTTTATTTCTCCCCATCTGGTGGATGTAAATGAGCGCTTTGTGATTGATGAAGTACAGGTGGAAAATGAGCGGTTTCTTGAGGCTTTTCGGACTGTCATGGGCTGTGTGGAGCGAATTCAGGAGGAGGGCTGTGCCCATCCCACTTATTTTGAAATCCTGTTTCTCATAGGGATGGTGCTTTTTGAAAAGGCCGGCGTGGAGTATCTTGTAATGGAGACAGGTTTGGGAGGCCGCCTGGATGCAACCAATTCCGTGGCCCGCCCTCTCGTGACCGTTATTACCTCCATCAGTTTGGATCATACGGAGTATCTGGGTGACACGGTGGAGGCCATAGCAGGGGAAAAGGCAGGAATCATCAAGGAGGGCGTGCCTGTCATATACGACGGAGATTGTGAGGAAGCGGCAGCTGTGATTCGGGCACGGGCCGGCGAGCTCCATGCTCCCGCATATGAAATTCGGAAAGAAATGTATAAAATTTCCTCCATGACAAATAAACGTATTGATTTTTCCGTGGATTCTGGGTATTATGATTATATTGAGCTTTCGATATCCAGTGTTGCGGAATATCAGGCAAAGAATGCGGTGCTGGCTGTGACAGCCTTAAAGGCATTGAAGCAGGAAGAACAATTTACCGATCAAATGATAAAACAAGGGATTGCCCGCATGAGGTGGCAGGGAAGAATGGAAACCGTGCTTCCGCAGGTGATCATTGACGGTGCACATAATGAAGCGGGTGTGGAGGAGTTTGTAAAGACGGCAAAGCGTCTGGAGGCGGACTATCCGGTCACCCTGCTGTTTGCGGCGGTTGGGGATAAGGATTACCGCCGCATGATAGAGACTATTTGCCGGGAGCTGCGTATGGAGCGGGTAATCGTCACGGAGGTGGGAGGCTATCGTTCCGTACCGGCAGAGGAGCCGGCCGCGCTTTTTGAGAAATTTGGGAGTGCCAAGGTTCGGGCCTGTCCGGATGCAGAGGAAGCCTTTTTGGCGGCGCTTGAAGAAAAGGGTGATGGAATTTTATTCTGTGTAGGCTCTCTGTACTTGGTAGGTAGTATTAAGAGCATATTAAGGAGGACGGCACATGATTGATTTTGAAGAGGAATTGAAGAAATTTCACCCGAGTCTGGAAGTGGAGCAGGTGGAAGAGAACGTATATAACAATAAGCCCAAAGATATGGCCGATCTTCTTCAGGAGATGATTCGGGAAATGAGAAGCAGCAGTCGATACTAGAAAGCGGGAGTTAGAGAATGCTTTGTATAAAATGTGGGGCAACACTGAACGATATCGAGTACTGCAGCGCCTGCGGAACAGATATAAAGATTTATAAGAGACTGATTCGTCTGTCCAACACCTATTATAATACGGGATTGGAAAAGGCCAGGGTGAGGAATCTTACCGGAGCCGTACAGGATCTGCGGTCCAGCTTAAAATTAAATAAAGAGAATATTCAGGCAAGAAATCTTCTGGGGCTGGTTTATTTCGAGACGGGTGAGGTGGTGGCGGCTCTCACGGAATGGATCATCAGCAAAAATCTGGAGCCCAATAAGAACATCGCCGATGAGTATATCCGCGCGATTCAGAACAATCCGGCCCGTCTGGAAACCATCAATCAGACCATCAAGAAGTATAATCAGTCTCTTTTGTATTGTCAGCAGGGGAGCGAGGATCTGGCGGTAATTCAGTTAAAGAAGGTTCTCTCCCTGAACCCCCGGCTGGTAAAAGCCCATCAGCTCCTGGCGCTTCTCTATATTCAGTCGGAGGAGTATGAGCGGGCGGCAAGAGAGCTTCGCCGCGCTCTTGCCATAGACTGTACGGACAATATGTCTCTCCGCTATCTGGAGGAGCTGGGTGAACTGACGGGTAAGCCGGCAAACAAGAGCAGGAAAGCGGATAAGGAAGAAAAGGATCGGGGCAAAACACCGGATGTGATTTCTTATACAAGCGGAAATGAAACGATTATTATGCCCTCAACCTACAAAGACAACACCGGAATAAATGTGGTGCTGAATCTGATGATTGGCCTTCTGGTAGGCATTGCGCTGATGTGGTTTTTGGTGGTGCCCGCGAAGCTCCGCTCCGTTCGCAGCGAGACGAATCAGGAGATTGCTGAGTACGGGGAACAGATTTCGGCCAAACAGGCGGAGATCAACAGCCTTCAGAAGGAGCTTGATAATCTGAAGGCGGAGCAGGAGAATCAAGAGGAAGAGCCGGACGCAAGCATCAACTACGAAAAGCTTATAGAGGCTTATACGGCATTCCGGGCGGAGGATTCGGAAGGAGCGCTTGCGGCGCTGAATGAAGTGGATTCGGAAAATCTGTCAGAGCAGGCCAAAGCCATGTATCAGCAGGTCTACGGTTCTCTTCATACCGAGGAGGTAAAGGAATGGTTTGATGCCGGAGCTGCGGCTTATACATCCGGCAATTATGATGAGGCCATAGAAAAGCTTCAGCAGGTGGTGGCCGTGACAGAGGACTATGAGGACGGCTATGGGCTGTACTATCTGGCGCGGGCTTATGAGGCGAAGCAGGAGAATGAGAAGGCGCTGCCTCTGTTCCAGCGGTTTGCACAGCTGCATCCCGGAACGGAAAGGGCCAGATATGCCGCTCAGGCAATCAACCGCATACAGCCGGGAACACAGCAGCAGCCGACGCAGCCGCAGACGCCGGAACAGCCGACGCAGCAGTAGAAAACGTAAGAGAAACCCTGAAGAAAGGGACATACCGTATGGTATGTCCCTTTTTGCACGGCAAAACAGGGAAAATGATTTTATATGGATGTAAAGGGAAGTATATTACGGAACCGGAACAGGAGGGTTATAAGGTGAGCGGACAAACAAAGGTATGGCAGAAGCAAAGGATAAAGGATAAGGTTTTATGGATTGAGATGCCGGGAGAGCTGGATCATCACAGTGCGGATCAGATTAGCCGTGAGGCGGACAGGCTTGTGAGGGAGCGGGACATCCGGGAAATTGTGTTTGACTTTTCGGACACGGTTTTTTGCGACAGCTCCGGAATCGGAATGCTGATGGGACGCTATAAGATGATGAGGGCTTTGGGAGGAACCGTTCGTGCGGTACGGGTGCAGGAAAGAGTCAGCAAGATATTAATGCTCTCGGGCGTGATGAAAATTATTCCGGTGGAATCAAAACAGGGGGGAATTGCAGAATGAACAGAAATGAGATGAAATTGGAGTTTGACAGTTACTCAGCCAATGAGGCGTTTGCCAGAGTGACTGTAGCGGCTTTTATGGCCCAGATGAATCCCAGCATGGAAGAGGTGGCGGATGTAAAGACAGCAGTCTCGGAGGCGGTAACGAATTCTATCATTCACGGTTATGAAGGAGAGGTACATAAGATTACCATATCCGGCGTCATTGAGGGGCAGCGCCTGTCGCTGGAGATTGCGGATCAGGGAGTGGGAATTGCGGATGTGAAAAAAGCAATGGAGCCCATGTATACCTCCCGGCCGGAGCTGGAACGTTCCGGCATGGGATTTCTCTTTATGGAGGCATTTATGGACGAGATACGGGTGATTTCTCAGCCGGGAAAGGGTACAACCGTCCTTATGAGCAAGCGGATAGGACAGCACGGAGCGTGAGCTATGGAGCACACGGAGGAGTTGATTCGGCGGTCACAGGAAGGAGATAAAGAGGCAAGAGAGATACTGATAGAAGAAAACATGGGATTGATTCACCATGTGGTGAAGCGCTTTCTGGGGCGCGGCGTGGAGGCGGAGGATTTGTTTCAGATTGGTGCCATCGGACTGGTGAAGGCGGTGGACCGCTTTGACTTAAGCTTTGGCGTTCGTTTTTCCACTTATGCGGTTCCCATGATTGCCGGAGAGATCAAACGCTTTCTTCGGGACGACAGTATGATTAAGATCAGCCGTTCCCTGAAGGAGCTGGCCATCCGGGCCGCAAAGCTTCGGGAGCAGCTCTTGATGGAGCGGGGGGAAGAGCCGGGGGTGGAGGAGCTGTCAGAGCTTCTCGGAGTAGAGCCTGAGGAGCTTGTGCAGGCCATGGACGGCAGCGCCGAGGTAGAGTCCCTTCAAAAGATTGTATACCAGGGAGACGGGGAGGGCTTAAGCCTGATGGACAAGGTAGAACAGGGAAAGGATGAAGAGGAGACGCTGCTTAGACAGCTTCTTTTAGAGCAGCTTCTGCGTTCCCTGGAGCCTAAGGAGCGCCGTTTGATCATGCTGCGTTTTTTCCACGACCGTACCCAGACCCAGGTGGCGGAGGAGCTTGGCATGTCCCAGGTCCAGGTGTCCCGGCTGGAAAAGAAAATTTTGACGGCTTTAAAAAAACGAATTCAAGTATAGTTCGGAGATTTTAAGACATAATAAAAATATTATTACGAACCGGAAAAGGAGGCTTGATTTATGGATCGTACAAAGTACAGAGTATGGCTGCTCTCCATTGTTCTGGCAGCTGCCGTTTTTGGTATTTTTTATTATGTCTATACAGGAAATCAGGAAAAAACTATCACGGACGGCACCCTGGTTTATCAGAAGGAGTGGACATCTGAGGAGGAGATCGCCGCATGAGCGAGATCCTGTATTTGAAGTTTGAGAAAAATACAAAGACCTACAACCGGACCATAACACTGGGCGAGGCAGGAGAGATGCAGTGCGCCGATTCGGCCATCGTAAACCGATTAAAGACAGAGAAGCTTCACACCTTTCAGCATGTGAGAAAAGGCTGCCATTCCTGTGCGGACCGCAGGGTATTTTCCATTCTGGAGGTAGTGGAGAAGATTCATAAGGTTTATCCCAATCTGGAGATTCAGAATATGGGAGAGCCGGATTTTATTGTGGAATATTCCACTAAGCCGAAGGAACAGCCTGCCGTGACCTTTCTTAAAGTGGCCCTTGTATGTATAATCTGTTTTTTCGGTTCCGCATTTTCCATTATGGCTTTTAACAATGACGTGTCTACGGTGGATATGTTCGGGCAGTTTTATACACTGATGACAGGACAGGAATCGGATGGTTTTACCATTCTGGAGCTGACCTACTCTCTTGGGCTCTCTGCAGGAATCATTGCCTTTTTCAATCACATCGGGGGAAGGCGTCTCAGCAAAGAGCCAACGCCCATTGAGGTGGAAATGCGGCTTTACGAGGATGATGTGAATACCACCCTGATCAATACGTCAAGCCGGAACGGGATTCATAAAAAGGAGCAGTAGGAGGGTGCGGCGGCATGTGGATAAAACAGATTTTCATGGCAGCGGTGGGATTGAGCTGCGGATTTGCCGTGGCAGGCGGATTGTTTGCACTGATTATTGCCCTAGGACTGGTGGCGGAGTTCGCGGATCAGACGCATACGGCCAGGTATATTTTCTGGTATGAGGATGCGGTGGCAGCAGGAGGAATTCTGGGAAATCTGATGAGCGTTTACCGGCTGATTGTTCCGGTGGGACCGGTGGGCGTGGGGATTTTCGGCATATTCAGCGGTATCTTTGTGGGCGCCTGGGCTATGGCGCTGACGGAGATCGTGAATATTGTGCCCATTTTTACCCGCCGCATCGATATGCGCAGAGGGCTTGCCCTTGTGATTGCGGTGATGGCTCTGGGGCGGACCATAGGTTCTCTGATTTTTTATTATTTCCGCTTTTGAAAAAGAGAGGCGGGAGAAGAGCATGAGGAGAAAGGAATTGACTTGCTATGAAGGAATTTATTGAGGAAGAGCAGAAGCAGCAGTACAGCGAATATGTCAAGCAGGTAACGCCTACCCACAGCTTGCCGATGCAGATGGCAAAGGCTTTTGCTACAGGAGGGATTATTTGCTGTCTCGGCCAGGCCGTTTTGAATTATGCCGGGAGCCTGGGTCTGGAGAAAGACATTGCAGGGGCCTGGTGCTCCATGCTTCTGGTGCTTTTAAGCGTGGTTCTTACAGGATTTAATATTTTTCCGGGGATTGCCAAGTGGGGCGGCGCCGGAGCTCTGGTGCCGATTACCGGATTTGCCAACAGCGTGGCGGCGCCGGCCATTGAGTACCAGAAGGAAGGGCAGGTATTCGGTATCGGATGCAAGATCTTTACCATTGCCGGGCCGGTGATTCTCTACGGTGTGTTCACAAGCTGGCTGCTGGGATTGATTTACTGGGTTTTGATGGCGACAGGGGTACTGTGATCAAGAAGGGATAAGGAGGATGGATTTCCCAATCTGTCCGGATAATGCGGCAGATATGCCGAAGGAGGAAAAATGGAAACAATTGTAGGAAAGCAGAGTATTCGGTTTCAGAAAGCCCCGCATATCGTCAGCGCGGCTTCCGTTGTGGGAAAGAAGGAGGGCGAAGGGCCCCTTGGCGCTCAGTTTGACGAGATTGAGCAGGATCCGAAAGCTGGACAGAATACCTGGGAGGAGGCGGAAAGCGCCCTGCAGAAGAGGGCGGCAACTATGGCCATGGAGAAGATGCCTGCCGGGCTGCCGCCGGTGCGCTATCTCTTTTCCGGGGATCTTTTGGGACAGCTGATAGCCACTTCCTTTGGAGTGATGGATCTGAAGCTTCCCCTGTTTGGCCTTTACGGTGCCTGTTCCACAATCGGGGAGGCACTGATGCTGGCGGCCATGACGGTACAGGGAGGCTATTCGGAGACAGTGCTGGCGCTGACTTCCAGTCATTTCGGAAGTGCGGAGAAGCAGTTTCGCTTTCCCCTGGAGTATGGGGGACAGAGGCCCCTTGCAGCTACCTGGACCGTTACGGGAAGCGGTGCCTTTGTACTTGCCCCCCATGGAGGAAAAGCCCGGATATCAGGTGCAACCCCCGGAAGAGTTGTGGACTTTGGGCTGAAGGATTCTCTGAACATGGGAGCATGCATGGCCCCGGCCGCCTGTGATACCATCTGCCGGCATTTGGAGGACTTTGGAAGGCAGCCTTCGGATTATGATTATATTATAACGGGAGATCTGGGAAGCGTGGGTCAGACCATTCTTCTTGATCTGGCAAAGGAACGGGGATATGATTTATCGGAAAGGCATCTGGACTGCGGAATGCTGATCTTTGACAGCGAGAAGCAGGACACCCACGCAGGAGGCAGCGGATGTGCCTGCTCGGCGGTGACATTGGCTGCGCATATTCTGCCGAAGATTGAGAAAAATGAGTGGAAGCGGGTGCTCTTTGTGCCGACGGGAGCTTTGCTTTCCACGGTCAGCTACAATGAGGGACAGAGCGTTCCGGGGATTGCGCATGGAGTTGTGATTGAACACACTTAAAGTCAGTATACGAAGCTGGAAACAGTAATATCCCTTAAGGTGCACAAATCAATTTACAAGTGTAACGTAAGAGATATTGCGGAGCCGGAATAGGAGAGTAAAATGGATTATATCAATGCATTTTGGGTGGGGGGACTGATCTGTGCGCTGGTACAGATTTTAATGGAAAAAACAAAGATGATGCCGGGAAGGATTATGGTATTGCTGGTGTGCACCGGAGCCGTACTGGGAGCAATCGGCGTTTACGGGCCGTTTCAGGAATATGCCGGAGCCGGAGCTTCCGTACCCCTCCTGGGCTTTGGCAATACTCTGTGGAAAGGGGTAAAGGAAGCGGTAGAAACGGAAGGCTTTCTGGGAATCTTCAAGGGAGGCTTTCAGGCCAGTGCCGTGGGAATCTGTGCGGCGCTTGTTTTTGCCTACCTGGCAAGTCTGATTTTCCAGCCTAAGATGAAGAAATAAGCTTGTGTTTTGAAACTCAAGCTGTTATACTGGTAATGTTTGCAAATGGTGCGGACCAGTACCGGCTGCCTGGCAATCAGACAGCGCGGCAGGATAACAGTTGAGGAGGAACAGGCATTGAGCAGAGTAGCGATTGTAACGGACAGCAACAGCGGCATTACACAGGAGACTGCCTGTGAGATGGGAATCCGTGTGCTGCCCATGCCATTTACTATTGACGGAGAAGAATACTTTGAGGGAATCAGTCTGACCCAGGAGGAGTTCTATGAGAGGCTGACTCAGGATGCGGATATTGCAACCTCACAGCCGTCCCCGGAATCCGTTATAATGCTCTGGAAGGAGCTTCTTGAGGAGTATGACGAGGTGGTGCATATACCCATGTCAAGCGGTTTGTCCGGCTCCTGTCAGACAGCGATTGCACTGGCGGATGATTTTGACGGGAAGGTTCAGGTGGTGAACAATCAGAGAATTTCTATTACCCAGCGCCAGTCCGTAGCGGATGCCCTTCGTCTGGCAAATGAGGGAAAGACCGCGGAAGAGATTAAGGAGATTCTGGAGCGTGTGAAACTGGAATCCAGTATTTATATTACGGTGGCGACACTGAAATATCTGAAAAAGGGCGGCCGCCTCACGCCGGCGGTGGCAGCTATCGGAACTTTGCTTCGTATCAAGCCGGTTCTGCAGATTCAGGGTGAACGCCTGGATACATTTTCCAAGGCAAGAACCATGCAGCAGGCAAAGAAAACCATGATTGATGCCATCCGCAATGACATTGAAACACGGTTCGGCGGACTGGATGCGAAGGACGTGCATTTGGATATTGCCCATACGAACAATGAGGAGGAGGCCGTGAAGTTCAAGGCTGAGGTGGAAGCGGCATTTCCGGGATATTCCGTGGAATTTGTGGACCCCCTGTCACTGAGCGTTACCTGCCATATCGGCGACGGCTCACTGGCGATTGCGGCGACCAGAATTCTGCATGACTGATTATGATTAATAATCTGACCGGAGAGGTCACGGGGTACGGTTAGCGCCGTACCCTTTTTGATCCTTATTTCAAAAAAATTCCGATTCGTTTTCCCGAGAATCTCCAGTTTTGTTAAATTGATAATAATTCTCAATATGTATTGACGTTTTTTCCTCTTAGTGCTATGGTCTTATATGACAGAATGAATGATACTGCCATAAAATCAGGACAGAGGAAATAACAGAATGACATTACGACAGGGAACCATAGGAAATAAATATCAGGTGAAAGAAATACAGCTGGAGGATAAGGTGAAGCGCCGCCTTCAGATGCTTGGAATGACAAAGGGCACGGAGGTCCGCATATTGAACAATAAGAAAAGCGGATCGATTATTATGAAGGTCCGGGGAACCAGATTTGCCATAGGAAGGCGGATTGCCGAGGGGATTCTGGTAGAGGAGGGTGCTTATGAACAGTGAGATTCATGTTGCCTTTGTGGGCAATCCAAACTGTGGAAAAACCACATTATTTAATGATTATACGGGTGCAAAGCTGAAGGTAGCCAACTGGCCGGGGGTGACGGTGGAAAAGAAGGAGGGGGCGTACCGATTTAAGGGAGAGGCCATGCGCCTGGTCGATCTGCCGGGTATCTATAGCCTGACCTCCTACACCATGGAGGAAAAGGTTTCGAGGGGCTATATTCTCGGGGATGAAGTGGATGTGGTTGTGGACGTGGCGGATGCTTCTTCTCTGGAGCGTAACCTTTATCTGACTCTGCAGTTAATTGAGCTGGGCAAGCCGGTGGTACTGGCTCTGAATATGATGGATATTGTGGAGGAGCGGGGCATGGATATGGACCTGCACCGCCTGCCGGAAATGCTGGGAATTCCCTGTATTCCCGTAAGTGCAAGGACAAAACAGGGCCTTGAGATCCTGATGCATGCGGTGATTCATCATAAAGATCGGGAGCTGGACAAGCTGGAGCATCACCATGAGAGGACAAGCCGCCACAAACACGATCACCATAAGGACATTGTGATGGTATACAGCGATGAGCTGGAGGACAGGATTGACGCGGTATCGGACCGCCTGCAGGATGCATACGGGGAACTGCCCAATATGCGGTGGCATGCAATTAAGCATCTGGAGTGGGATGAGGAGATCCGCAGAAAATATCCCATTGATATGACCAGTATCGCGGAGGAGAGCTGCGAGACGGAGATTATCAGCCAGAAATATGATTTTATTGAGGAAATTATTGAAGAATGTCTGGTTGGGAAGAGCCGGAAGGCGGAATTTACGGATAAAATTGACAGGGTGCTGACCAATCGTTTCTGGGGCGTACCGATTTTTCTGGGGATTATGGCCCTTGTGTTTTTCCTGACCTTTGCCATCGGGGACTGGCTGAAGGGCTTTATGGAGGAGGGGCTTGATCAGGTTACGGGGATGATTCTGAAGCTTATGGAGACAGCCGGCGTAAGTGATATGCTGCGCTCTCTGGTGGTAGATGGAATTATTGCCGGCGTGGGTGGGATTCTTACTTTTCTGCCTAATATTTTCATACTGTTTCTGGCCCTTGCATTTTTGGAGGACAGCGGTTATATGGCACGGGTTGCCTATGTGATGGATGGGATCATGGGGAAGATTGGGCTGTCCGGGCGGGCGTTTATTCCCATGCTTCTGGGCTTTGGCTGCACGGTTCCTGCGGTTATGGCTTCCAGGGCTCTTGAGGACCCCAAGGATCGGCTGAAAACGATTCTGGTGACGCCCTTTATGTCCTGCAGCGCAAGGCTTCCCATTTATGTGCTGTTTTCCGGCATGTTTTTCCCGGGCTGCGCCATGCTTGCGGCTTACTCCATGTATGTGCTGGGGATTGCGACGGCTATCGGGGCTGCGCTGGTAATGCATCTGTTTACCAGGAAGAAGGAGATTAATACGCTGCTGATTGAACTTCCGGAATATAAATCACCGAATTTACATAGTATTGCCATTTACACTTGGGAGAAGGTGGAGGATTATCTGCGCAAGGCGGGGACGACGATTTTTGCGGCGTCGATTGTTCTGTGGGTGATTCTGAACTTTGGACCCGCGGGAATGGTGTCGGATATGTCTATGAGTTTTGGAGCCATGGCCGGACGTTTGGCGGCTCCTCTGATGAAGCCTGCCGGGCTTGGATACTGGCAGGTGGTGGTGGCGCTGATTGCCGGACTGGCAGCCAAGGAGGTAGTGGTGTCCAGTATGAGCGTGCTTTTTGGGATCACGAATGTGACTTCTGCAGCAGGAATGGCCGGGATGCGGACAGCCCTGTCGGGAATTGGCTTCACGGCGGCCAATGCCTATGCGCTGATGACCTTCTGCCTTCTGTATACGCCCTGCATGGCGGCAGTAGCGACGATTCGCCGTGAGACGAATTCCTGGAAATGGACAGCCTTTGGAGCATTGTTTCAGCTTGCGTTGGCATGGATTGTGGCAACGGTGGTTTATGGGATTGGGACAGCTTTTTCTTAAGAGAAAAATTTTGACAAGGCTTGTGCCCTGTGATACACTAAAACTATCTACGGCATATTTTGACAAATGCTCTTGAGAGAGAACAAGATATGGTATTTTTGAAGACAAGCGGCCGGAGAGATATGCTTCGGCTGTCTGTCATGTACGGCAATTGGTTGAGGTGGAATCATTGGATAAATATGAATTTCAGATAAAAACAGAACAGATGGAGAAGCTGCTTAAGAAGAAGGAATACAAAGCGGCGGCTAAGATTGCGGATTCCATAGACTGGAGAAAAGTACGCAATGTGGGGCTTCTGATGAGTGTCAGTGATATTTATGAGAACCTGGAGCGATATGAGGACTGCAATGAGATCCTGAATATGGCCTATGACTGTTCTCCCATCGGACGCATGATTGTCTATCGTATGGCGGAGGTGGCCGTAAAGCTTGGGAACTTTGAGGAAGCGATTGAGCTGTACAAGGAATTTACGAAGATTGCTCCCCACGATCTGGGACGCTATGTGCTGAAATATAAGATTTATCAGGGCAGGGGTTCTTCTGTGGAAGATCAGATTGCCATCCTGGAGGAATACAAGAGCCGTGAATATCAGGAGCAATGGGCCTATGAGCTGGCTGCTCTGTATTATAAGGAGGGGATGCTCTCCAAGTGCGTGGAGGAATGTGACGATCTGATCCTGTGGTTCAGCGAGGGCGAATACGTGGTAAAGGCCATGGAGCTGAAAATGAGGATTCAGCCCCTGACAGCCTCGCAGGAGGAGAAGTACCGCCAGATGGTTACCGATACGAGGGCGGAGGAGATTGAGGTGAAGCCTGTCAACATGGACGAGTTCAACACCGGCAATCTTCAGGCAGCATTGGCAGAGAGCCTGCAGGATTTTATTCGGGAGGAGCACCGGGAGGAAATGAGTGCGGAGCCGATTCCGGCGCCCTGGGAACAGGAGCCTGAGATCGTTCTGCAGGAAGAGATTCCGCGGGAAGAGATTTCGCAGGATGAGCCTCCGTTGAAGAAGGACACGGAAGCTTTGCAGGAGGAGCTATCTGCGGAGAAGAAGGAAGTCCTGCCGGACAAGCCGCTTAGGGAGGAGGCAGAGCCAATAGAGGAAGTACCGGTAAGCCTGCCAAGGGAGACCTTTAAGCTTCCGAAATTTTTGGGTCAGGATGAGAGCGGCCAGCTGACCTTTGATATGGAAGAGAATGTGCTGGATCGGCAGATAACGGGCCAGCTGACCATAGAGGATGTTTTAAACGGGTGGGAGGAGAAGAAAAAGGAAACTGAGGCGGCCATTGCCGAAGCGGCAAAGCGGGATGAGGAGAAGCGCAGGCAAAGAGAATACCTGCGTGCCACCGGTCAGCTGCCGGAGCTTAATACGGAGGTGGTGCCTACTCTTCCGGAGGAGATACAAAGGCTGATCGATGAGATAGAAGGCAAGCTTCCGGTGCGTGTTCATGTGGAGCCCATTGAGAAAGAGGCTGCCGGAAAGAAGGACAATGCCGAACCTGAGCAGGAAAAGAAGCCGGCCCGCAGCCGTCTGGAGGAGACGCAGGATATTGCAACCATATTGGAGCTTACACAGGAGGCGGAGAAGCTTGTCGAGGAGCCGGAATTTTTAGGCGCTTTCGACGATATTTCAGATATCTTGGAAGCAGAAAGTCTTGATGTCCCCGAGAAGCAGGAGGCGGAGCCGGCAGCTCCCGTTTCCGAAGAAGCAGAGGTGCAGGAGCTTCCAAAGGAAGCGGAAAAAGAAGAGGAGGGGGAAGAGGAGGCGGAGCCGTCTCCTATGATGAAACAGCTGGAGAAGGCTTTGGAGAATGAGCTTGCGGACATTCCTCCCGGTCAGCTTTCGGAGGAGCAAAAGAAGCTTTTTGCCTACTTTACATCTGTCCGCGGTATGAATCAGCAGCTTGCAGAGCTGCTCGAGGAGGATCGAATGAGGCGGGAACGCCGGGAAGATTCTTTGGTCGGAAATATTGTGATAACAGGTGAGGGCGGTACGGGAAAGAGTACGCTGGCATCGGATATCGTCAAAGCTCTGCAGAAGCAGCGCAGAGATCCCGGGGCAAAGATGGCAAAGGTAGAAGCCGAAAGCCTGAATGGGAAAAATGTTTCCGCAGTTATCAAGAAGCTGGGCGGAGGCGCTCTGCTGATTGAGAAGGCCGGGAGGATGAAGACCCAGACGGCCATTCAACTGTCCCATGCCATGACACGAAAGACAGAAGGACTTTTGGTTATTCTGGAGGATGAAAAGGAAGAGATCCGTGAGCTTTTTATCCGATGTGAGAGTCTGGGAGCCAAGTTTACCCGGACGATAGAGATTCCGACCTTCACCAATAAAGAGCTGGTAGCCTTTGGAGAGTCCTACGCAAGAGAGCAGGAGTGCGTCTTGGACGAGATGGCCGTACTGGCCCTGTATAATCAGATTGGCAACCGTCAGACCAGCGATCATCTGGTAAATGTGGCAGAGGTTAAGGAGCTCATTGATGAGGCTATGGAACGGGGAGATAAGAAGGGCCTCTTCGGAAAACGGCGCAAAGGGCGCACGGATGAATTTGGCAATTTGATTTTATTGGAAAAGGATTTTGAATAGCCGGGACGCATGCTTTGATGTTCAGTGCGGCGCCCATGACCAGTGCGGATAAATGATTACTATAAAAAGGTTTTGCCAAATTGAGAAATTTCAATTTGACAAAACCTTTTTCATAATACTCTTCTTTTTAGAAAAGAGTTTCCACCTCTACCAGAGGAAGAAGCTCCTCCACATCAGATTTCCCGGCAAGAATGGTTCCCTCCTGCCGGATAGATCCGCCTGCGGCGGCCATGGCATAACGAAGCATATCGGAAGTGCCGAGATGATTTTGGATGGCATAGCACATACCGGCCACCATGGAATCTCCGGCCCCGGTAAGTCCCTGGGGCTTAAGGGGAAGAGGTCTGGCCCGGTAAGCATGCTCACGATCTACCAGCATAGCGCCGTCAGCGCCCATGGAAAGACACAGATAGGGAATACCGCTGCTCACAACCTGGCGTGCAATTTCAAGGGTATCCATACCGCTCTCGATTTCCCTGGAAAATGCCTGCTCGAATTCCAGAGTGTTGGGTTTGATAAGGAACGGTTTTTCCTTAAGCCCCAGAAGAAGGGGTTCTCCTGCGGCATCCAGTATGGTTTTTACCTGCTTTTCATTTGCCATACGGATAAGCTTTCGATAGATATCTGCGGGAACTCCCGGGGGGATACTGCCGCTCATAACCAGGATATCCGCATGCTCAAGGGATGCTTCCATATCTTTAAGAAGCTTTTCCAGGCAGGATTTTGAAACAAGAGGGCCGGCCTCGTTGACCTCCGTCATCACCTGGCAGGACTGGTCAAAAAGCTTGATATTTGTCCGAATAGCCCCTTCTTCCATAATAAAGTCCCGGGCAACCTTGTGGCTGTCCAGGAGCTCGTCCAGAAGCCGGCCGTTGCTCTTAAAATTAAATCCTTTACAAAGAGTATCCTCACCCAGATTGTTTAGAACAATGCTGACATTCAGACCTTTTCCGGCCAGATCCTCCCTTGTGCTTTTTACACGGTTATAGGAGCCCACCTCCAATTGGTCCAGGTAAATCGTTTTGTCAATACAGGGATTGAGGGTAAGCGTTAAGATCATATCAAAACCTCCTGTTGCAGTTCCATAATATGAGAACAGTACACCCTGAACAGTGCAATGCTTAGAAGCTGCTGATTCTATTTGAGTAGATTATAAAACCTGCACAAAAAAATGTCAAACGAAAACAGGAACTTGACACAATATAACGAAAAGTATAAAATGTCTCTATAGTATGCTTAGAGCGAGTTATCCAATTGATGTTATCCGGATTTTGGGAAACAGCTCTTAGAAAAAAGGAGGACAATACCATGTCAAAATGGTACGAGGAGGCGGTTTTTTACCATATATATCCGTTGGGTCTCACGGGTGCGCCGAAATATAACACAGAAGAAGAGACCGTTCACCGCTTAAGGGATTTGGAACCCTGGATTGCACATATGAAGGAGTACGGGGTGACTGCCCTCTATATAGGCCCCCTGTTTGAGTCCACAAGCCACGGCTACGACACCAGAGATTATAAGCTGGTAGACCGCAGGCTTGGGGACAATGAGGATTTTAAGCATTTTGTAAAGCTCTGCCATGAAAGCGGAATCAGGGTAGTGGTGGACGGAGTATTCAACCATACGGGGCGGGAGTTCTTCGCCTTTCAGGATCTGAAGGAAAAGAGAGAGCAGTCTCAGTACCGCTGGTGGTATCAGGATGTGAGCTTTGAGGGCAATACCCACTACAATGACGGCTTTTACTATAAGGCGTGGAGAAATTGCTTTGAGCTGGCCAATCTGAATCTGTACGATGAGGGCGTGCGTCAGTACCTCTTTGATGTGGTGCGGTTCTGGATTGATGAGTTTGACATTGACGGCATCCGCCTGGACTGTGCGGACTGTCTGGAATTTAACTTTATGAAGGATCTGCGGAAGGTGGCGGAGGCGAAGAAGGAAGACTTCTGGCTGATGGGCGAGGTGATTCACGGAGATTACGCCCGGTGGACCGGGGAGGATATGCTTCACTCCGTAACCAACTATGAGCTTCACAAGGGTCTCTATTCCGGCCACAATGATCACAATTATTTTGAGATAGCCCACACCATCCGCAGGCAGTTTGATGCCAACGGCGGCATTTACCGGGGACGCAGACTGTATTCCTTTGTGGAAAATCATGATGTGGATCGTCTGGTGAATAAGCTGAAGGAAAAGGCTCATCTGGCGCCTGTGTATACTCTTCTCTATACCCTTCCGGGTATTCCCTCCATCTATTACGGCGGCGAGTGGGGCGTGGAGGGCAAAAAGGAAGGACCCAATGATGATTTCCTGCGGCCCTGCCTGGATCTTGAGAAGATGGAGGCGCAGCCGCCCCATCCGGAATTAAAGGAGCTTTTGATTAAGCTTGCCGGGCTTCGTAAGGAGGCGCCGGCTCTGGTGGACGGCGTGTACAAAGAGCTGTGCCTTACCAACCGCCAGTACGCATTTGCACGGATTCTGGGAGAGGATGCCGTAGTAGCTGCGGTGAATAACGACGAGGCGCCGGCCCGGATGGAGATTCCCTGTCCGGTAGCAGGAAGCAGCGCCCTTGAGGTTCTCACAGGTGAGACCTTCCCCGTAGAGAACGGAAAAATTCAATTGGAAATATCCGCAGGCGGAAGCGCGGTATTTAAAATATTACAGGAGTGAGCATTATGGGAGAGACAAAGAAACAAAAAAAGAAAACACAGCCGAGAAGAAAGCAGAAGCCGGAGCTGCCCTCCTGCTTTGTGACAGATATGGATCAATATCTGTTCGGACAGGGAAATCACTATGATATTTTCCGAAAGCTGGGAGCGCATACCGTCAAGCATGAGGGAAAGAAGGGCGTTCATTTTGCAGTCTGGGCGCCTCATGCCCATCGGGTGCATGTGATCGGAGAGTTTAACGGGTGGGACCAGGAAAGCCATGAGATGAAGCACCTGGAGCCTCTGGGAATTTACGAGCTGTTTGTCCCCGGTGTGGAGATGGGGACCCTTTACAAGTTTCTTATTGAGACGGAGGATCATCGTCTGCTTTACAAGGCGGACCCCTATGCTCTGGAGGCAGAGCAGCGTCCCGGAACTGCCTCAAGGATTGCGGATATCAGCAGCTTCCGCTGGAGCGACAGCGTTTGGATGGAGAAGCGCAAAAGCCGGAATACAAAGGAAGAACCCATGTCCATCTATGAGGTGCATCCGGGTTCCTGGAAGAAGCATCCCCACGGTCCTGACGAGGACGGCTTTTACAGCTATCGGGAGCTGGCTCACAGTCTGACAGACTATGTGAAGGAGATGGGGTACACCCATGTGGAGCTGATGGGGATTGCGGAGCATCCTTTTGACGGCTCCTGGGGATATCAGGTAACAGGCTATTATGCGCCTACCTCCCGTTACGGAAGTCCTGAGGATTTTATGTATTTGATTAACTATCTTCATAAGAATAAAATCGGCGTGATTCTCGATTGGGTTCCGGCTCATTTTCCAAGGGATGCCCACGGCCTTGCGGATTTCGACGGCCAGGCCCTCTATGAATATCCGGACCCCAGAAAGGGAGAGCATCCGGATTGGGGCACGAAGATCTTTAACTATGAAATGAACGAGGTAAAGAACTTCCTCATTGCAAATGCCCTTTTCTGGGTGGAACAGTATCACGTGGACGGCCTTCGTGTAGACGCGGTGGCATCCATGCTGTATCTGGATTACGGCAAGCAGGACGGTCAGTGGGTAGCCAACAAGTACGGCGGCAATAAGAATCTGGAGGCCATTGAATTTTTCAAGCATCTTAATTCCTGCCTGCTGGGAAGAAATCCGGGCGTGATGATGATTGCGGAGGAATCCACCGCATGGCCCAAGGTAACGGACATTGCGGAAAATGACGGACTGGGCTTTTCCTTCAAGTGGAATATGGGATGGATGAATGACTTCCTGGAGTATATGAAGCTGGACCCCTATTTCCGCAACGGGGCGCACAATCTTATGACCTTTGCCATGACCTACGCCTACAGTGAGAATTACATTTTGGTGCTGTCCCACGATGAGGTGGTGCATCTGAAATGCTCCATGATAAGTAAGATGCCGGGCCTGTATGACGATAAGTTTGCCAATCTCAAGGTGGGATATTCCTTTATGATGGGGCATCCGGGTAAGAAGTTGCTCTTTATGGGACAGGATTTTGCTCAGTTCCAGGAGTGGAGCGAGGCCAGAGAGCTTGACTGGTATCTGCTGGGAGAGGAGAAGCATCAGCAGCTTCAGAACTATGTCAAGGCGCTGCTTCATCTGTACCGAAAGACGCCGGCCCTCTACGAGCAGGATACGGTTCTGGCAGGCTTTCAGTGGGTGAATGCCAATGACAATTTCCGCAGCATTTTCTCCTTTATGCGTTTCAGCAAAAAGGGAACGAAGAATCTGCTCTTTGTGTGCAACTTTACGCCTATGGAGCGTGAGGATTACCGCGTGGGCGTGCCCAGGAGGAAGCAGTATAAGCTGGTTCTTGACAGCGATGCGGCGGAATTTGGCGGAAGCGGACAGGAGAAGCCTCTTGTGTATAAGGCGGAGAAGAGCGAGTGCGACGGCCTGCCTTATTCCTTTGCTTATCCGCTGCCGGCTTACGGAGTTGCGGTGTTTGAGTTTTAAGAGAAAAAGGGAGCTTATAAAGCTTGAGATGGGGATGTCCTGTTTTGCGGCATCCTCATCTTTTTTGTATTTAAGACATTTTGGAATTGTAATTAACAGGAACGGGGGCTGAATTATTATTTTTTTGTTTTGAACGAAAGATAAATATTATAATAAAGAAAATAATAATTTGGCAAAAATAAGAGTTTGTGATAATTTGATATAAATTGGGAGCAGGCCGGGGAAGAGCTGGCGCATATGGCTCATCATCTGGCAGTCTGTGTTTACAATATTTATCAGCTCTTGAATATAAATACCTTTGTGTTCGGAGGAGGGCTGACGAACTTTGGGGAGAGCTTGTTCGGGCCTGTGCGGGAGGAATTCGACCGGTATGATCATATCAAAATGCCGGTGGAATTCCGGTTTGCGGAGCTTAAGAAGGACTTCGGCATTATTGGGGCCGCGGAATTGCTGCTGTAGTATACTTCCTCAAGCCTCTGCTAACTCTACCTGAATCTGATGGGAACGCAGCGTGTCCGCATATTCGGGGGAAAGCTGGGAATCCGTCACAATGGTATGCACCTCGTCAGAGGAGAACATCTTTGCCACGCTTCGTTTCCCAAACTTATCCGAGGTCGTCAGAACAATCACTTTATCAGCCTGCTTTGCCAGCGCCCGAACCGTGCTGCAGCGCGTGTGATTGATATTGGTAAATCCGTTCTCCTCCGTATACCCGTCAATTCCCACAAAGATCTTATTCACATAATATTCCTGCGCGCAGAGCTCCGTTACGGGTCCGGTAGTAACCTCGGCTACCGTATCATAATCGCCCCCCAGCAGAATCACCTTTGCGCCCGGAGCCGTTCCCAGAGAGCGGGCGATATAAGTGGAATTGGTAATAATGGTCACATCATTGACGGCCGCCAGCTCCGCCGCAAAGAGCGCGCAGGTAGAGCCGGATTCAATCATAATGGTTTCCATAGGTTCCACTAAAGAAACGGCCTTTTGCGCAATCTTCTTCTTTTCCGGATAGCGGAAGGACATCCGCGAATGGATGGCGTCCGGGGAAGCTTTGGCGGCATAGCCGTGCTGACGGCGCAGAAGCCCTTCTGTTTCTAACTCTTCCAGATCCTTTCGTATGGTAACAACGGAAAGACCAAGCTTTTCGGAAAGCTCCTGTACGCTGATGCGTTCCTTTTCGTTTACAATGTCTAATATTTTAAGATGACGTTCTTTCATTGGGGCATCCTTTCTTCTATCTGCATTCCTTATTTTCCGGGAGTACTATAAGACACATTGGAAATCCTTTGGTTTTCCCGCTGCGCCGCATACAATCCGTTCTTTGTTTCTCTTATTCACACTCATTGTATCACAGCCATATCTCTTCACACAATATATTTTTTACAAATGAAACTAAATGATATTTCGAACAAAATCTCATTGACATGCGCACAAAAGAATGATAGTATAATTTTACAAACGAAAATAAATTGGTTACGAACGAAATAAATATGGAGGGCAATATGGAAAACAAAAATCATTTCGGCGCATTGACGGAGCGGATGCAGGCTTTCCGGGAAGAAGTCCTGGATGAGAAGCCGTATGTGGATGCGGAGCGCGCCATTTTGGCCACGGAAGCCTACAAGGCAAGCTTAAACCAGCCCCGTGTGATGGCAAGGGCGCTGATGCTGAAAAATATTCTGGAGAAGATGACAATCTATCTGGAGGACAAATCCCTGCTTGCCGGCAATCAGGCAACCAAGAACAGGAACGCTCCCGTTTTCCCGGAATACACCCTGGAGTTTGTCTTAAACGAACTGGACCTGTTTGAAAAGCGGGACGGCGACGTATTCTATATTACGGAGGAGACAAAGGAGCAGATCCGCGCAATCGCGCCCTTCTGGGAAAATAACAATCTCCGTGCAAGAGGAGAAGCCCTTCTTCCAAAAGAAGTCAGCGTATTTATGGAGACCGGCGTGTTCGGCATGGAGGGCAAATTAAATGCCGGAGACGCACACTTAGCCGTTAATTACAAGCGTCTTCTGTCAGACGGTTTAAAGGGATATGAAAAGAGAACAAGAGAATGTCAGGCGGCCCTGGATCTGACAGACCCGGACAGCATTGATAAAAACGTATTCTACAATGCGGTTTTGATTGTGATTGAAGCAGTCCGCGCATTTGCCCTGCGTTACAGTACACTGATCGAAGAATTGGCGGCAAAGGAAGCAGATGCCGGCAGGAAAAAGGAGCTTCTGGAAATCGGCCGGATCTGCGGAAAGGTTCCCTATGAGCCTGCCGAATCCTTCCGGGAGGCCGTACAGTCCGTTTGGTTTATTCAATTGATTCTGCAGATTGAATCCAACGGTCATTCTCTAAGCTACGGACGTTTTGACCAGTACATGTATTCCTATTACATGAATGATATCAAAGAAGGCAAAATTACCAGGGAGGAAGCGCTGGAGCTTCTCACCTGCCTGTGGATCAAGACGCTGACAATCAATAAGGTGCGCTCTCAGGCCCACACTTTAAGCTCCGCCGGCTCTCCTATGTACCAGAACGTTACTATAGGCGGCCAGACTGCGGACAAAAAAGACGCCGTGAATGAATTGAGCTTTCTTGTGCTGCAATCCGTGGCTCAGACAAGGCTGACCCAGCCCAATCTGACAGTCCGCTATCATGCAAACCTGGATCAGCATTTCTTTGACGAATGTATAGAAGTCATGAAGCTTGGCTTTGGTATGCCGGCTCTGAACAACGATGAAATCATCATTCCCTCCTTTATGGGCTGGGGTGTAAAGGAAGAGGACGCATACAATTACAGCGCCATCGGCTGCGTGGAAACAGCAGTTCCCGGAAAATGGGGCTACCGCTGTACCGGTATGTCCTACATCAATTTCCCCAGGCTGCTTCTGTGCGTAATGAACAACGGTGTGGATCTCACAAGCGGAAAGCGTTTTACAAAGGGATACGGTTATTTCAGGGATATGGAAACATATGAAGACCTGATGGCGGCCTGGGACAAAACGCTCCGGGAGATGACACGCTACAGCGTTATTGTGGAAAATGCCATTGACAAGGCCTCCGAGCGCGATGTGCCGGATATCCTCTGCTCGGCCCTGACGGACGACTGCATCGGCCGGGGAAAGACCATCAAGGAGGGCGGCGCAGTTTACGACTTTATCTCCGGCCTCCAGGTGGGCATTGCAAATATGGCGGATTCCCTGGCAGCCATCAAAAAGCTTGTCTATGAGGAAAAGAAGCTTACAAGAGAACAGCTTTGGAACGCGATCCTGGATGATTTCCAATCGCCGGAAAACAAGAAGATTCAGGAAATGCTGATTAACGATGCGCCGAAGTACGGCAATGATGAGGATGCGGCTGACCTTCTGGTGGTGGAAGCATACGATACCTACCTGGATGAGATAGCGAAATATCCCAGCACCCGTTACAGGAGAGGACCTATCGGCGGAATCCGCTATGCGGGAACCTCCTCCATCAGCGCTAATGTGGGACAGGGAATGGGAACGATGGCCACGCCGGACGGGAGAAACGCCTATGAACCTCTGGCAGAAGGCTGCAGCCCTGCCCACAATGCCGATAAGAGCGGCCCTACTGCCGTGTTCAAATCTATCTCCAAGCTTCGGACGGAAAAGATTACCGGAGGCGTGCTTCTGAACCAGAAGATGACGCCCCAGATGCTGTCCAAGGAAGAAAATAAGCAGAAGCTGGAAATGCTGCTTCGGACTTTCTTCAACCGGCTGCACGGGTATCATGTGCAGTACAATATCGTATCCAGGGAAACGCTGCTGGATGCGCAGGAGCATCCGGAGAAGCATAAGGATCTCATTGTCCGCGTGGCAGGCTACAGTGCATTCTTCAATGTGCTGTCAAGAAAGACCCAGGATGACATCATTGAACGGACGGAGCAGAGCTTATAGAGAGACTTTGCCTGTTCCATATAAAATGATGATAAGCATGTTTGCCTGCAAAGGCGTGTATCGTACTTAAGAGGCACACTTTCTGATTTTCAGCAGGATAAGAATCATGCTGACGCCCATGAAAATATGACCTATCCCCGCAATGCCGGAGATGGAAGCGTCAAGACCTCTGCTCAGATGGGTTTCCCATACTTGCGTCAAACCGCGCATAAGGAAGCCAAGGCCGGTAATATTCAAGCCAATCTGATAAGTGATCAAGACTCTGTTTATATGCTGGCCGGAAAAGTGAAAAGCTTTTTCGGTCAGCATTAATATTAGGAAAAAGAACATTCCCAGTACAAAGTAATGCGTGTGCATAAAGGACAGATTTGTCTGCCCGGAAAAGTCACAGAACTTTGTAAACTCTCTGTAAAATACTCCGAAAATCATAGCGATGACTGCATAAGCCAAAGCCAAATTTGCGTATCGTTTGCTCATGGTATTTTTCTCCTTTATATGTTTTGAATTTACTTCTACGCGGGATTTGATTTCTGCGATTCCCTGTAAAGCTGCCAGCCCATGAAGATTATCCACACATAGGCCATTGTTTTCGGAATCATAAGAACGCCTACGATTGGGACGATTCCGCTGAACAGGACTACCGGCAGATAAAATCCGAAGGATAAGGCAACGGCCAAAGGCATAAACCGGAATATGGCATCCTCCGCCTTTTTTGCTTCATGTGCAAATATCACAATTATGATAACGCCTATTATTGCAAAAGGTATATTGCGGAGTACGCCGAACAAAAGCGGCTGACGGTATGCAAGCCATTGATTTTGCGGAAGCATACAAAGGGCGACGCGCAATACGGCCAATGTCCACATTGTGGCGGTAAGCTTTTTACCATCTTTGATTTTATAGCGTTCACGCCAAATGTAGAATAAAATTAAGTAGAAAATAGTCATAGTAACGGAAGTAATCAGCTTGCCGATTCCAAGTGCCGCCGCGTTTGCTTCCAGTCCGGCTGTCCAGAGAGCATAGGAGCGGGGGACTAAATGAAAGGAATCCCCGGCGCCGAGCAGCACGGCCATCAGGCCGAATTTTTTTACCAGGGGCTGATTTCCTTTTATCAGCATAATAAGGCCGGCTGTTATTGCAAAGCCAAGATACAATGCATCAAAAATAGTTTCACCAATTGCTTGCGGCATAAATATTCCTCCTGAAATGTTCTGTAATATTCCTCAAAGCACATGTGTATAAAATCAACTCTCGTTCAGTTTGAGCTGGCTGTAAAGTATTCTGCATATGGCAGAGAATATGGTTTTAATAAATGGAGCGCTTAATCAGTGCGATAAGAAAAGTGATATCGGATGCCTGTGCTTTTAGCAGCATCATCAGGTTCATCATAAGGAAGCGGACAAATTGCTCCTTGGTAAATGCTTCATTCCAAATATCTCTGCGTATAGCTTTGTCCTGCTCCATGCGCTGAATCAAGGAGGCTTCCAGCTCTGACTGCATGGATGTCATGCGGGCGTGCCCTTCGGTTTCTATATTTCCAAGGCTGCCCATAAGCTTTCCGGCAGAGGTTTGTATTCGCGCCTGCAGAAAGATAAAAATTTCCTCTAGTTGTTCACAGAAGGAATCGGAAGTAATTATGGTTCGCATTTCTATTAATGTCTGCTGCCAATATTCTTCTGTTAGGGCAAGAAGAATCTCGTCCTTGCTTGTGAAGTAATTGTATACGGTTCCGGTTGCAACATTGGCCTTCTTTGCCAGAGCGCGGATATTGATTGCCTCTATCCCTTCCGTATCCGCAATTTCACGGGCGAAGTCCAGGAGCGTTCCGCGCAGGGTATTATCTTTTTTCCGCATTGCAGTCCTCGTCTCTTTTGAATTGTGAACGTGTTCATTTATATAGTATACCAGGAGATTGGTTTTGTCAATCTAAAATGAACACGTTCGGAATAAATATTTGCAATAAATACTTACAGAAATACTTACAGAAATACTTACAAGGCTCTCGATAAGCAAGGCGGTATCCATGTTCTGTCTGCTGAGGGGATAGATTCGCAATAAAAAAGAGATGGCCTCTTTTGCCGTCTCTTTTTGGCTGTATAATGAAATTTATCGAAAGGAAGCTTCAAGTCCTTCCTTTAGAAAGATATCCAGATAGGCTTGCAGATTCTCGGGATGGAGCTGCTTTACATCCGCCATTTCATAGGGGATGCCCAATTGTTCGTACTTTTTTTCGCCAAACTGATGAAAAGGAAGCAGATGAACTTCCGTAATTTCCATATCCTTTAGAAGCGCAGCCATTCCTGCGGCAGCTTTTTTATTGGCGTTAAAACCGGGAATGACGGGAATCCGGGCAATAATCGGGACCTTTTGGGCAACGGCATAGCGCATATTTTCCAAAATAACATCATTATAGACGCCGGTTTTCTCACGGTGTATTTCCCGAGCACAATGCTTCATATCAAAAAGCAGCAGATCAATATTCCGAATAAATTCTGAAAATACCTCATGTGCCGCAAAGCCTGTTGTCTCTGCCGCACAGTGGAGGCCGCGTTTATGGGCTTCCTTTAAAAGCGCTGCGGCAAAGTCGTGCTGTTGGAGGACTTCTCCGCCGGAAAGCGTAATGCCGCCCCCGGATTCCTCATAGAAGCAGCGGTCTTTTTCCGCCTCCGCAAGTACTTCTTCGATGGTCCAGGATCTTCCGGTAAGCTTCGGATCGCCGCAGGCGAGAGCCGCATCTCGGTTGCGGTTTTGAGATTCCGGGTTGGAGCACCACCGGCAGCTTAGGGGGCAGCCGGCAAAGAAAATCGTAGAGCGGATACCGGGGCCGTCGTTGATGCTGAATTTCTGTATGTTAAAAATAAGACCTGTTAATGTATTATCAGTAGTCTGCATAAGAATCTCCTATTTAAAGCTCCCTAATATTGGATAACTGCTGATAGTTTATCATGAAATGCAGTGTTTGTAAACAAAAAGAAAGATATTTATATTTCTAAAGAAATAAAAATATATAACTTTAGAAAGCAAAATGCTGGAGAAAATTGCTTTTAACAACTGGCCGTACTGGATTTGAATATATTTATTGCAAAAATTCATTCAATAGAAAACAACAGTGGTTCCCCTTGCGAAAACATGTGAGAACAGATAAAATAAAAGAATAGTTATATAAATTAAGTTAAACAGGGAGCTTTATGGGCAGGCAATTATCTCAAGGCAGGGAGGAACGGCATGGGAATTTATTTAAATCCGGACAATGAGGGGTTCCGGGAAGCGATCGATTCGGAGATTTATGTGGATAAGAGCGAATTGATGACCTATACAAATAAAGTACTTGGCACAGAACAAAAGAATATATGCGTCAGCCGTCCAAGACGTTTTGGAAAGTCAATGGCGGCAAAGATGCTGAGTGCGTATTACAGCAAGGGCTGTGATTCAAAAGCACTTTTTGAAAATAAAAAGATAGCTGCGTCTGATTCTTATCGGGAGCATTTAAATAAATACAATGTAATTTTTCTAAATATACAGAATTTTTTAAGCGGCACATACGACATACATGATATGATAGGAAATATCAGCTTAAAAGTTATAACAGAGCTTTTAGAGGAATACGGAGAATTTACAGGAGAAAAAGAAGAATTTCTTCCGGAGATTCTGAGTCAAATTTATAGTAAAAAGAAAGAAAAATTCGTATTTATCATTGATGAATGGGACTGCATTTTCCGAGAAAAAAAGGTGACAGAAGAGGGATACGCAGAATACCTGGATTTTCTTCGTAATCTTTTGAAAGACAGAACTTATGTGGCTCTTGCATATATGACAGGGATTCTTCCTATTAAAAAATATGGAAGCCACTCCGCTTTGAATATGTTTACGGAATTTTCTATGACCAATCCCCGAATCTTGGCAGATTATGTGGGATTCACTGAAGAAGAGGTCAGGGACTTGTGCGGACAGTACGGAATGGACTTTGACGAAGCAGCCCGATGGTATGACGGATATACCTTTAAAAGAAACGCACATATTTACAGCCCCAAGTCTGTAGTAGATGCCATGCTGAACGAGGAATATGACAGCTATTGGTCCCAGACAGAGACATATGAGGCCCTAAAGATCTATATAGAGATGAATTTTGACGGACTAAAAGACTCCGTGATTGAGATGCTTTCCGGCGGCAGAGTTCGGGTAAATACGGCAACTTTTCACAATGACATGACAACCTTTCACAGTAAGGATGACGTGCTGACACTTTTGATCCATTTGGGCTATCTTGCATATGATTTTGCCAGTCAGGAGGTATTTATTCCCAATTATGAGATTTCCGGAGAGTTTAAAACAGCACTCCAGGGAGCAGGCTGGGATGCAGTCGTGAAAGCAGTAGATAAGTCGGAACAATTGCTGAGAAACACCTGGAATAAAAAAGAGGATCTGGTGGCAGCGGCGTTGAAGCAGATGCACATGGAAACCTCGCTCCTAACCTACAACGATGAAAATTCTCTTTCCTGTATCATGTCGCTGGCTTACTACAGCGCACGTATTTATTACACAGAGATTCGTGAACTTCCAACAGGTGAGGGGTATGCGGACATTGTGTATCTCCCAAGGAAAAATCATCTTGATAAACCGGCCCTGATCATAGAATTGAAATGGGATAAATCAAAAAAGGGTGCCATTGAACAGATAAAAGAGCGAAAATATGGAAAGGCATTGGAGGATTATTCCGGAAACCTGCTGCTTGTGGGGATCAACTATGACAGAAAAACAAAAAAGCATGAGTGTGTCATTGAGGAATACAGGAAACCACAAGCTTAAAGTACAATGGTAAAGGTACTTCCTCCCCCCGGCGTATCGCCCACCAGGATCTTCCCCTGGTGGGCTTTTATAATCTCAGAAGCAATAGACAGTCCAAGTCCAAAGTGCCCTTTTTGATTGCGGGATCGATCCGCTCGGTAAAATCGATCAAATATGCGAGGCTTTTCGTAATCCGAAATACCAATTCCGTTGTCAGCAACACAAATTCGGTAAAATTTTCCGTCATAAGCAAGCGACAGGCAGATGTGTCCCTGCTCCGGCGTATAGCTGACCGCATTGTGCAGCAGGATAGAAAGCACCTGCCTGATGCGTCCCGGATCACAGGCACAGGGAGGAAGTGCAGTCTCCGGAAGCTTAATAGAGAGACGGATGGATTTTTCGGCCGCTACCGGTTCAAAAGCTTCAAAAGTTTCCAATAAAAGCGTATCCAGCTCCGCGGAACGCATTTCCACGGACCAGGTATGTGCTTCCATGCCGGACAGCAGAAGCATATCATCAATCAAACTGGACATACGCATCCCTTCCGATTGAATGGAATCCAGAAAATGAGCCCGTTCCGCCTCATTTCCGCGGCGGGAAGCGGATGCACAGGAGAGAATCACAGCCAGAGGCGTGCGGAGCTCATGGGAGGCCGCCGCAACAAACTGTGTCTGCCGCCGCTGGTTTTCCTCCAGAGGCAGAAGGAGCTTCCTGGTAAAATACCATGCAAACAGGAACAGGGCGCCTGCGGCCAGTGCGGTGAGAAGGGCAAAAAGAATCCTTTGGGAGTGTATCTGCTGCCTCAATGCGGTGAGAGGCATTAAAACCATAATCTTAAGCGCACCGCCGCTGCGCTCGTGGATGATGGCACAGCCGTAGTAATCGGAGGCACCGCGGCCCTTGGAGGAAAAGTCAAACTCCATGCGGTAGACAGGGGAATCTTCAAAGGAAGAAAATGCAAAACGTGTCTCAAAATAGCTCCATGCTGCGGTAAAAATTTCATCCCGGACAGGGGAGGACTGATGCTTGAAAAGCAGAGGAACCTCATTGTCTGCGATTTGGATATGGTAAGTACCCTGGTCCTCAATCTTGGCAAGCTGTTCCCAGGTAAGGACGTGGTTTTCCGTGAGGATGTCGGCAATATCTTCCATTTCATTTTGAAAGGAAGTAAAGCTGCTGTCCTTTAAGCTCTTTTCGGAAATATAGAGATAGCCGCAGGACATTACGACCAATATGAAACATGTAATACTGGCGCAAAGGAGAGCCAGACGAAAATGTACCTTGCGAAACATAAAGACTCCTTCCCGGAATGTGACTGGTTTTGCTTCGGCATGTAAAACGAAACGGGTTTTTGTTACTTGTCTTCTAACCGGTAGCCGATTCCCCGGACTGTCTTAATACTGACGGCGCTTCCTGCCGATTTCAGCCTCCGGCGAAGAAAATGAACGTAATTATCCAGATTTCCTTCCTCCACATCGCTGTCCATGCCCCAGACTCGTGTGAGCAGAAGGGAACGGGATAGGGTTTGACCGGAATTGCGCAGAAAAGCTTCCAGAAGCGTTCCCTCCCGCCTGGACAGGCTGCAGGAACCTGTGGGTCCGGTAAGCGTATTTTCTCCCGGATAGTAAGTTAAATCACCGAGAGCAAGCTGATCATCCTGTGTCATATGCCGGGGCCTGCGGGCAACGCAGCGAATCCGTGCCATTAACTCCTCAAAAGCAAAGGGCTTCACCAGGTAGTCGTCCGCGCCGGAGTCCAGGCCGTTTACCTTATCATCCAGGGTTCCGAGGGCCGTAATAAGAATTACCGGCGTCTCATTGTGAGCCCGACGCATCCGGGAGAGAACCTCCGTGCCGCTGAGGTGGGGAAGCATCCGGTCCAGGAGAACCAGGTCATGAATTTTTTCTTCTATATAATAAAGTGCCTCCTCTCCGTCCCGGCAGGTATCTACCAGAAAGCCCTCCTTCTTTAGCTGAAAGGCCAGGGATTCATTTAGTTTTTCATCGTCTTCTACTAATAAAATTCGCATAATAGCTCCTGTAGGCAATTTCTCATATGGTCTGTCCGGCAATCGGATTTCGCATGAGAGATAATTTGTAATGCACATATTATAACTAAATTTAGCATATAAATCTTTAATATTTCTCTAAATTTTATAGCTGAATTCTGTGTAGGGGAGCTGGGGGAATAACACAAAAAATGTGCCGCAAAAGCGGCTGGAATACTTTTGCGGCACAATTGAAAAAGAAAAATTAAAAAAGAAGTAAACTGTTTTAAATGCGGGCAACTCCCGAAGCCCGGGCGGCGTCCGCCACGGCGGCGGCAACTGTCAGCCCGACTCTTGGATCAAAGGCCGCCGGAATAATATAATCCTCGGACAGCTCTTCATCCGAAATCAAACCGGCCAGCGCCTTCGCAGCGGCCAGCTTCATTGCGTCGTTGATATCCCTGGCCCGGACATCGAAAGCGCCGCGGAAAATACCGGGAAAAGCCAGCACATTGTTAATCTGATTCGGAAAATCACTCCGGCCTGTAGCAATCACTCTTGCACCGCCGGCTCTTGCATCATCCGGAAAAATCTCCGGAGTAGGATTGGCGCAGGCGAAAATAATAGCATCCTTAGCCATGGTTTTTACCATATCCGTCGTTAAGATACCGGGCGCGCTGACCCCGATAAAGGCATCGGCCCCCTTGACAACATCCGCAAGGCCGCCGGAAAGACATTCAGGATTGGTGACCCTGGCAATTTCCTCCTTCACCGGATTCATTCCTGCTTCCCGCCCTTCATAAATAGCGCCTGTGCGGTCGCACAGAGTAATATTGCGGATTCCTGCGGTCAGAAGCAGACGGGTAATGGAGATAGCTGCCGCCCCAGCGCCGTTGATAACCAGCCGAATCTCTTCCTTATTCTTACCTACCAGCCGGAGGGCGTTGGTTAAACCGGCCAATGTAATGACGGCGGTTCCGTGCTGATCGTCATGAAAAATGGGAATATCGCATTTCTCTTTAAGACGCTTTTCGATTTCGAAGCACCGGGGAGCGGAGATGTCTTCCAGATTCACGCCCCCGAAGCTGCCGGAAATCAGATAAATTGTATTGACAATATCATCTACCTCTTTGCTCTTAATGCAGAGCGGAAAAGCGTCCACATCGCCAAACTCTTTGAAAAGGACACATTTTCCTTCCATAACCGGCATTCCGGCCTCCGGCCCGATATCGCCGAGACCGAGCACTGCCGTTCCGTCCGTGACAACCAAACAGCTATTCCAACGATTGGTATACTCATAAGATTTACTGATGTCTTTTTGAATTTCCAGACAAGGCTCTGCCACTCCCGGTGTATAAGCCAGAGACAAATCCTCTCTGGTCTTAACGGAAACTTTGGAAGCGACCTCGATTTTTCCCTTCCATTGCTTGTGAAGCTCCAGGCTTTGCTCCGCAATTGTTTTTGTTTCACCCATGAAACACATTCCTCCTAGATTCTGCCATCTTTTTTCAGCTTCAACAGAATATCAATAATATGCTGCGTGCTGTCCGCGCAGTAAACGCCGGCATCACGGAGGGCCTTTTCCTTATGCTCCGCGCTTCCCGTTCCGTCTGCGGATACGATAGCGCCGGCATGGCCCATGCTGCGGCCTTTGGGAGCATTTTTTCCGGCAATTAGAGCAACCACCGGTTTTGAGAAATGCTCCTTAATGTAAGCGGCAGCCAGCTCTTCCTCGCTTCCGCCGATCTCTCCGATGATAACTACGGCTTTCGTATCGGGATCCGCCTCAAAATCGGGAAGCAGCTCGACAAAGGTAGTTCCCGGAATCATATCGCCGCCCACACCCACACAGGTAGACTGGCCGATTCCGTTGTCCGTCATCATCTTAACCGTCTCATAGCAGTTGGTTGCACTCCGGCTCATCACCCCCACATTTCCCTGAGAGAAGAAATAACCGGCCATAAATCCGGCCTTGGTCCTGCCGGGAGAAATAACGCCGAAAGAGTTCGGACCGAAGAGCTTAACGCCCCTGGCCTTCGCCAGATGATAGCAGTACATCATATCATGTACCGGAACGTGCTCCGCAATGGTAAATACCATCTTCATACCGGCATCAATGGCTTCCGTCACGGAATCCTTCATGAATTTTGCAGGGACAAAGATAACGGTAGCATCCGCACCGGTTGCGGCCACAGCCTCCTTTACGGAGTTGAAAACGGGAACGCCGCAGACTTCCTGGCCGCCCTTTCCCGGGGTTACGCCGCCTACCACCTTTGTTCCGTATTTAATCATCTGTTCCGTGTGATAGGAGCCTTCCCGGCCGGTGATGCCCTGTACGATTAGCCGGGTGCTTTCGTCTATTAAAATACTCATAGTCTGTCCCTCCTGTCTGCCAATGCTTTTACACATTCCCGCAAGCCGGGAACAGATACAATATCCACATCCTTGATGCTGTCAATGGTTGCCAGGCCTATTTCCTTATTGGTGCCTTCCATGCGGACCACCACAATCTTGTCCTGGTGCGCTTCCTCCAGCGCCATCTTAACGCCCCCTGCCACCTCGTCGCAGCGGGTGATTCCGCCGAAGATATTGATAAGCAGAGCCTTTGCTCCCGGCGTGGAGAGCAGAATCCGAATGGCTTCCTTGATGCGATCGGAGGTTGCCCCGCCGCCCAGATCCAGAACGGCGCTGACCTTCATCCCTTCCCTGGAAATGAGATCGATACAGCTCATCAGCATACCGGAACCATTGGAGACAACGGTGATTGTACCCTCCTCATCCACGGGGATATAGAGGAAGTTGTATTCCGCCGCCTCTTTGATAAGCGGATTATCCGGCTGAAGCTTTGCGGCAAACTCCTGAATATCCGGAAGGTGGAACATGGCGCTGTCATCAATATCAATCTTTCCGTCCAAAGCAACCAATTGATCCGTCTCATTGATAACAAGAGGATTGATTTCCACCAGCATACAGTTATAGTCTATAAAGGCGGCATACAGCTTGGTGAGCATAGCGGTGAGCTGTTTTTTGTAGGACAGATCCATTCCGGATTTGGAGAGGAGGTATGCAGCCATATAATCCTTGATGCCCACAAAGGGATCTACAACGATTTTGATAATCTTATCCGGATCCTCCTTGGCGGTCTGCTCGATCTCCATTCCGCCGTTGGCGGAAAAGATAATAATCGGGCATTTGGTCAGGCGGTCCAGCATAATGGAGAGGTAGAGCTCCGTCTTATTGTTCTCGGATTTTTCTACAATGAGGAGCTGATTAACCTTGTATCCTCTGAGCTCGGTAAAAAGCAGATCCTTACAATGTTTTTTGGCTTCCTCCGGCGTGTCGGCAAAGCGGATACCGCCGGCTTTGCCTCTGCCGCCGATTTGAACCTGGGCTTTTACAACCACAGGGTAGGAGAGACCGGCCTTTTCAATTTCGCTCTCCATATTTTCGGAGGAATCAATGACACAGCCGTTCATAGTTGGAACACCGTACTTGTCAAAGAGCTCCTTGGCTTTATATTCTAATAATTTCAAGTTTTCTTACCCCCAGATTTCTTCGTCGGTAGGCGCAGCGGCTCCCGGTCTTACGGTGGCGATGCGGCTTACGTTGAACAGATGCTTCCAGCTCAGGTTTTCGCTGATGGTATTGCCGCCCCAGCTTCCGCAGCCCAGGGTGGTTGTTGCGGACAGGCTGTTGAACAGGCTTCCGCCGTTGTTGGTGGCGCATACTTGATTGATCAGAAACCTGGATACGGGAAGAACCTCCGCAGCCGCCTCAATGTGCTCCTGATTGTTGGAGTGGATGGCGACGCTGTGGCCCCGCCCCTCTACGGCCAGATTTGCGTCCGCGATTGCAATTGCCTCCTCCCAGGTATTGTAGGTATACAGGGACATAACGGGGCACATTTTTTCCTTGGAGAAGTAGTCTTCTTTTCCGTAGGCGGGAGCTTTGACCAGAAGTACACGGGTATCGGAGGGCACCTTGATGCCGGCGGCTTCGGCTACTTTGAGAGCGGACTGGCCCACCAGATCCTTGTTCATCACACCGCTCGGGAACATGGCCTCCCGAAGTGCGTCAATCTGGGCGGGATCATCCACCAGAACACCGCCGTTTTTCTTATACTCGGCAATCAGCTCATCTGCTTTGGCAGCGGGAGTAATGGCATTCTGCTCACCGGAACAAATAATACCATTGTCAAAAATACGCCCCTCAATAATCATGGGAACAGTCTTGGCATAATCCACATCATCGTCCAGAATACACTGTACGTTGCCGGCGCCTACGCCGTAGGAGGGCTTCCCGGAGGAATAAGCGGCCTTCACAACACCGGGGCCTCCGGTAGCCAGAACCACATCACAGGTCTTCATCAGAAGGCCGGAGATCTCCATTGTGGGCTCAGGAACGCATTGTATCAGGTTTTCCGGTGCTCCGAGCTTTGCCAGACGTTCGTTGATAAGCTCAACGGTTTTGGTGCTGCACTCCCTGGAGCGAGGATGGGGTCCTACGATAATGGCATTGCGCCCCTTTACGGCAAACATGGCGTTGCACATGGGAGTTACGATTGGGTTGGTGGTAGGGGTGATGGCGGCAACTACGCCCATGGGCTTAGCGACCTCAATGATACCCTGCTCCGGATAACGGTTGATGATGCCGACGCTCTTTTTGCCCTTCAGATCATTCCAGATCACGCGGGCTTTTCCTTTGTTCTTGGCCACCTTGTTTTCGTAAACGCCCATACGTGTTTCTTCTACCGCCATTTTTGCCAGCATTTCCGCGTTGTCGTATACGGTCCTGGCAATCTCCCGGCAGAGAGCGTCCACCTGTTCCTGGGTATAATTTTCAATCTGCTTCTGAGCCGCACGGGCCTTTTCCACGAGACCTTCCACATATTCTTTTGCTTCCATGATGAAAAACATCCTTTCTTTAAAATGTAATAACGGGTTATCGGGTTGCCATAAGCTCCGGGGGAAACGGAATTTATGCTGCAGCAGAGTAAAATATAGCTCTATGTACAGGGGAGTGTGGAACCGCCATAGGGCATGACGATCACGGACGCGTCCCTGCCGTAACGCTCCAGAGCGGCATCAAGCTCCGCCTGGGGATTCGTACCGGGGATTAAATGGATGCTGCGGACAAAATCAGGGTCCAGATCGCTGCATAGAATTATCCCGGCTTTTTCCAAAACCATAGCGATAGCGGCAGCCTTATGACCGCCAAGCTGGAAATCCTGAGAAATATGCTCAATCATATCGTGAGCCTTTTCATGCCCGGTCATCCATTTTTCAAAGACGCCCTCCCCTAAACCTTCATAAGCGGAGGCGGTCCAAATGATGCAGCCGCCGTCCCTTACGGCATGTTTAGAATTATCCAAAGCCTTTTGGGCCTGATAAAGATTGATATCCTTGGGGTATCCGCCTGCGGACACAACCACAATATCAGCCTTTTTTGGAATCCGAACCTTGTAGAGCCGGTCCAGAAAACGGCAGCCTTCCCGGTGCGCTTCGATAAAATGACCCGATACGCAGCGGCGGATTCGCTTCTTTTCGTCCAGCACTACATTTACAATAAAATCAACAGGTACAAACCGTTCGCAGACCTCATCGATATCCTCACGAATGGGATTGCCTGCAATGGCGCCGGCCTTGGCTTCTTCCCGGACCATCCGCGAATGATTGCACTGGATGGCGTCGCGGGTGGATACGCCGGGCATAATTGCCTTGGATCCTCCGCTGTAGCCGGCAAAATAGTGAAATTCAATATTGCCCAGGCAGATGCGGATATCGGCATCCGCTACGGGCTTAAAGATATCTACGGGAGTACCCCGGCCCGTGGTGCCCATGTGGGTGAATTCACCTTTGGAATCAATACAGGCTACCCGGCCGTAGACGGCCTCTCCCACAAGTTTTTTCTTTTCCTCCTCCGTATGAGCCCGGTGGCTTCCCAGAGCAAAGACAACGGTAATATCACAATCCGGGATGCCGCCGTCGTTCAGCTCCTTTAACACATGGGGAAGGACCGTGCAGGAGGGCATGGGCCTTGTTATGTCACTGGTGACAATCACCGCTTTCTGTCCGGCGGTTACCAAATCTCTCAGGCGCCTGGAACAGATGGGATTTTCAAGGCTGCGGATAACCTCCTCATCGCCCGTCGGCCCTTCCTCGATGTCATTGGGCATCAGGGTTTTAAGAAAATTGGCATCCGGAATGGTAAGCGTTGTCCGGCTTTTTCCAAAGGGCAGTTGTACATTCATCGAAAATCATCCTCAACTTCCTGATAAGCGTCCACAAACTGGGTGTAGAAAGCTACAAAGGGCGGATACTCATGCAGGTTTTCCCAGGTGAGAAGTCCTTCCTCGGGGGTGCAGACAGCCTTGTTAAATACATCGCTTGTCATCAGAACCTTCAGATATTCTTCCTTCACGGGCTGATCCATTACGGAAGCAATGGGGGCGGGATTGGCGTCAAATTCATCCATCTTGCCGGTCAGTGTAGTGATAAGAGCGGGTGCTCCGCCGACAGGGGCCATGGAATTCTGAATGTGCCAGGGACCGCGGACGGCGGCAGTCATAATGGACAGATTGGTATAGCCTTTTTCCGCCAGAAGACGGTAGGATTTTCTCATAACTGCTTCGGCACCGTGCTTTGCAATCTCCTTGGCTTCGGCAACGCCCTTGGCCTCCAGTTCCTTTGCAATCTGATCGTCTAACTGTCCGGCCATCAAAACCAGATAACCGGGCTTGCTGCCCTTGCTCAGAACCTCGGCAAAGCTCAGATGCTGGCTTACGGTAAAGTTCAGGGTCATACACAGCTTAAAATCCTTCTTCAGAAGCGCTTCGGCGGCGGGAATTGCCTCCTTTACCGCGGGAAGCTTGAATACCACATTGGGCTCTAGTCCTCCAAGCTCTTTTCGCATGGCATCGTACCAAAATTCGGCCTGGCGGATCATGGCTTTTGTATCGCGGATGTCTCTGGGGTCTACCTGCATACATACGAAGCCGTACTGCCTGTCGGTGGCTTCATAGATTGGGTAGAGCGCCCTTGCACTGATGGCGCATACCTTGGTAAACATCTGGGCCGCCATAACCGAGGAGGAAGCGCCGGCGTTTTCACGCTTGATTTCCGCAACAAGCTCCTGATAATAAGCGGGATAATCCTTTTTAAAAAGCTGAATCTTGCAGGGATTGCTGGTGACCCAGCGGGCACCCTTGCGGAGAGAAGCCGTAAGACCGGAAGCGTAATCATGTCCCCATACGGTGTTGGCTTCACCGGCCTTTGTCATGTCGCACATCATTTTGACGGCGCTTGCCGCGATGGCTGCGATTTCCTTTTCCGCTGCTGCGGCCAGGTCATCTCCGCCGGATTCTTTCACAAAAGCAAGCAGATCATCGGAAGCGGCCAGGACGGCATCCTTTCCCACGAGAGAGGTAAGAACCCACTCACTTAAGTAGGAACGCAGATCAATGGCAATATCTGCGGCTGTTTTTAAATAAAAATTCCTGCTGTCCGGATTATCTGCAATCAGGGCCTTCAGCTCTGCCTTAAGAGAAGTGGTATTAGCGGTAAAATCCGCAGCTGATTTTGGAAATAAAACAGGGTTGCGCTTAGCGGTTAGAAACTGATCCATAAGGTAAAACCTCCTTATTTGGTGTGAAAATTGGTGTCAAAAAACGAAGTTGATTTGCCTTCTTTACTTTGGATTGTATTACTGAAAATACGGGCTGTCAATAGAAAATATGCAAATAAAAGATGGTTTTTTTTTGTACCAAATAAAATGGCGTATTTCAAAAGAAGCCTATGATAAAATTCAAGTAAATACCCCATAAAACAAGAAAATAAAAGAATAATGATTATAAATAAACGTGGAAAGACTTTTGGTTTTTTTGAAAACCATAATTTATAAATATGCAATAAAATTTAATAAATATACACTCACAATCATTGATTGGGACAGAAATTTGTTGAAAATGCACAAAAAATAGAAAAATATTTGTGAAATAGATACAAAAAAATAGAGATAAAAAATAGAATAAAATAAATAATTAAAAAAATACACAAAATAGAACGGAAATCATGGTTTATTTTAAACCAGTTGACATATACCACCGGTACGAATATAATTCAAGCTATAAATCTTGTGAAAAGTGATTTGAAGGAGGAAAACGCAATGAGATTGAAAAAAGTGATTGCACTTGCAACTATGTCCGTGCTTCTGATTAGCAGCCTGGCAGGATGCGGTTCCAAGGGCGGCAGCTATCCCGGCAAAAACGTAAACGTAATCGTACCTTTCGGTGCGGGAGGCAATACGGATATGTCTATTCGTGCACTTCTGAACACCGCTACGGAGCAGGTGGATGACGCTTACACCTTTGTGGTTGAGAACAAGACAGGTGACGGCGGCTTGATTGGTATGGAAGCGCTGGCGAATTCCGATGCGGATGGTTATACCTTAGGTGCGACCTGTATTGACCTGATGCTTCATATCTGCTTTGGACGTACCGAGAAGACTATGGATGACTTTATTCCGATTGCGGCAACCATGGCGGATCCTTATGCACTGGTTGTAAGCTCTTCAAGCCCCAATTATTCCACACTGGAAGAGTTTGTAGAATATGCGAAGGCAAATCCGGGCACCATTAAGGTGGGAGATTCCGGTGCCGGTGCGGCTCCAAATATTGCGGCGAAGGCGTTTGAGATGTACTTTGGCGTGACCTTTGATATCTATACATATGATGGCTCCGCAGACTGCATTACGGCTATTGAGAGCGGTGAGATTGATGCGACCTTTACACAGCCTTCTCCTGCGGTAGCTTCTCTGAAGGCCGGAACACTGTCCATGCTTGGCGTTCTCAGCAATGATCGTCTGAGCGGCTTCCCGGACTGCCCGACTGTTAAGGAAACCTTCGGTGATGAGTATGATCTGGTTATGATGGGCTGGGTAGCTCTGACGGCACCGGCCGGAACTCCCGATGATGTGGTTAAAACCTTGAATGAGCTGATGGGCAAGGCTCTGGAAACAGATGAATACAAGGAGCAGATTGAGTCTCTTGGCATGGAGTATATGGTTCTGTACGGCGATGAGCTGAACACTTTCCTGGATGAACAGATGAAGTTCTATGAGGAAGTTTGTGCAACCATCGAGCTGTAAATAATCGGACAGATACAGTGCCTGTGTACGTAATATAGAGGAAAAACAGCCGTGCATCGTGGCAATACCTCGATGCATGGCTGTTTTCAGTACTATTGGAGGTTGATGACTGCATGAAAAAGTATAATTATATTGTTTCGGTGCTTATGATGGTGCTTAGCGGCTATATACTCTTTGAAACCGGCACCTATGAGATTGGACAGAGCGCACAGAAAAATCCGGCTATATGGCCGCGGTTTTTGGCCATAGGGCTGATTATTTTATCTGTTGCGTTAATCATACAGACTATTTTCAGCCATGACCCGGAGATGGAGAACTTTTCCATCGACTGGAAAGGGGAAGGTATGAGGAAGGTCTATGTTATGTTTGGGCTTACCGTCGGGTTTGTGATTGTTCTGAAGGTTTTGGGCATGCTGTTTGCGCTGCTGCTTTTAATCCCGGCCATTGAGTGGCTGATGGGATGCCGCAGCCGCGTAATGCTGATTGCTCTTCCGGCAGGCCTTGTTGCATTTGTGTATGTGTTCTTTGGAATTATAATGAAGCTGACGCTTCCCGGACCCTTCTGGGCGTAGAGAAAGGAGGATTAAAACCATGAATGTTGATGCTTTAATGATGGCACTTACCGCGGTATTCACTCCTTACAATGTGCTGGTGATCTGCGGAGGTACGGTTCTTGGTATTTTTATCGGAGCTATGCCGGGTATGTCCTCGGTAATGGGGCTCTCAATCATGCTGCCTTTTACCTTTCAGCTGAAAGGCTATGCCAGTATTATGATGCTGCTTGGAATTTTCTGCGGTTCTATTTACGGAGGCTCTATTTCGGCCACATTAATGAATACGCCGGGTACGGCGGCTTCGGCGGCAACCTGTATGGATGCCTATCCGATGGCGGTAATTAAACGTCAGCCGGGACGGGCCCTGGCTATTTCCACTTTTTCCTCCCTCTGCGGCGGACTGTTCAGCTGTGTGGTACTTGTATTCGGAGCTACGGCACTGGCAAAGGTGGCTTTAAACTTTACGTCACCGGAGTATTTTGCCCTGGCCTTTTTTGGGATCAGTATTATTACCGGTGTTTCCGGAAAATCCGTGGTCAAAGGATTGATGGGCGGTATTCTGGGGCTGCTGTTTGCTACGGTGGGTGTGGATAACTTTACCGGGACGGCACGTTTTACCTTCGGCAGCTCTTTTATGAGAGGCGGGCTGGCTATGGTGCCGATTCTTATCGGTGTTTTTGCCTTTGCGCAGGCTTTGAAGACAATTGAAGAAAAGTATAATGAGAAGCCGTTTAAGGAAAAGGTTGTCATTGAACGGGTGCTTCCTATGAAAGAAGATTTGAAGCGGATTGGACCGACAGTTTTCCGTTCGGCGATTCTGGGAACCTTTATCGGTGCGATTCCCGGAACCGGCGGAGATATTGCCTCCTGGGTAGGCTACAATGAAGCAAAGCGCTGGTCAAAGCATAAGGAGGAGTTCGGTCATGGAGCTCCTGAAGGAATTGCAGGATCCGAGGCGGCCAATAATGCCATTGCGGGCGGTGCGTTCGTACCGCTGCTGGCACTGGGGATTCCGGGAGATGCGGGTACGGCGGTTATGCTGGGCGCTCTGACGATGATGGGAATTGTAAGCGGTCCTCTGCTGTTTGTTGAGAGCCCGGAGCAGGCGTATACAATTTTTATCGGCTTGTTTGTGGCAAATGTTCTGATGGGAATTTTCGGATTTTTGATGATCCGTGTGTTTGGAAAGGTTATCAATATTCCCAATAAATATCTTGTTCCGGTTATTGTGACCTTCTGCATCACCGGTACATTCGCGCTCAACCGATATCTGGAAGAGGTTTTCCTGATGCTGATTATGGGTGTGATTGGCTATTTCCTGATTAAATTGGGATTCTCTATGCCGCCCATTATCCTGGGATTGGTTTTGGGAACCTTAGCAGAAAAAAATGCCAGGCGGGGGCTGGATATTCTGGCCGGCACGGATTCCGTGTGGGATCATCCCATTGCCATTATATTTGTGATTCTGGGAATTGTTTCACTGGCTTCTCCGGCAATTGGCGCGATGATGAAAAAGCGGAAGGGAGCAAAGGCCGCAGGAGCGGGAGAATAGGCGGAGGGACTTATGGCAGAGGAATGTATGTATTGTCAGGCGGAGGATGAACGCCGTCTCAGGCTGATGACCAAAATTACAAAGCTGAAAGTCTCCGCGCTGTATTTCTATCGGGAGCAGTCTTATCCCGGGCGCTGCGTTCTGGTATATCGGGATCATGTGCGGAAACTGACAGATTTGACGCCGGAGGCTTATACTGCATTTTTTACGGATGTGGCGAAGGCGGCTCAGGCGTTGACGGACCTTTATCATCCCGATAAAATCAACTATCTGGTGCTGGGGGATTTGTGTCCCCATCTTCACATCCATTTGGTGCCCAAGTATCAGGGCGGTACGGACTGGGGAGAGATCTTTCAGATGATGCCGGAACCGCAAAGGTATTTGGACGAAGCGGAAGAGAAAGAAGAGATTCGAAAAATTTGTAAAAAATTGGAGGAAATAAATGGATTTTAAGAGAAGAAATGAGATTGGAGAAAACCGCCTGCCCGGCCGGGTGGTACAGAACGGGGTGGGGCGGAACAGTGCGGTGGCCAGTGAGAAGATGACGGTGAGCTATTGTACCTATTCGGCCGAGAGCGGTCCTATGGCTCCTCATAATCATGCGGAGGAAACCGTAGTGGTTCTGGATTGCAAGGACGCCTACGTAAAATATGGCTCCGGCCCGGACAGTCTGGAGCATACGGTCAGGCTGGAAAAGGGAGATCTGATGCATTTTCCGGAACTGGAATGGCATGTGTTCGGATATGATGAGGGTGGTTTTTTGGATGCTTTGTGCATTTACGGACAAGTGACCAATATTCGCCCGGAAGAAATTCAAAACGGAAAATAAAATAAAGAAAGACGGCGCCGGATGCGGAAGCTCCGGCGCCGTTTATATGCCTGCGGATTGATATGAGCATCATGAGGGGTTACTGCCTGGTTATTTGATTTTTAAATAACCGAATCTTTTCTTTCACCAGATCGTAGACCTCCGCCTTTCCGGAATTCGCTATGGGATAGAAATCTTTGCTTTCAACAGCATTGATTACACCCTTTACATAAGCCAGACGGATTTCGGTAGCTACGTTAATCTTGCGGATGCCCAGGGAAATGGCTTTTTGAATCATGTCCGAAGGAATTCCCGACCCGCCGTGAAGCACAAGAGGTACGGCCGAAATATCGTTGACCTCGGACAGACGCTCAAAGTCCAGGTTGGGAAGTCCTTTGTAGATGCCGTGGGCATTGCCGATACCAACTGCAAGGGCATCCACGGTCACGGCCTCGTTGAAGGCCTTCACATCTTCGGTACGAACCAGGAAGGGCTTATTGTCATCGTGGCTGATGTCATCCTCCACACCCAGGATACAGCCCAGTTCGGCCTCCACACTTGCACCGGCGGCCCCGGCCAGCTTTAAGGTTTCTTCGGAAACTTTTACATTCTCCGCAAACGGAAGCTTGGAACCGTCGATCATCACGGAGGTAAAGCCGCAGTCCAGAGCCATGCGCACCTGCTCAAGGCTCTGCCCGTGATCCAGATGAATGACAACGGGAATAGGAGATCTCTCAGCAAAGGCTCTTGCGGCGGCGGCGAGAAGGGCCATGCGGCCGTCTCGGATGGCAGCTTGTCCTACAGCCAGAATGACAGGGTATTCCTCCTCCTCGGAAGCCTTGAAGATACTTTGAATAATCTCCATATTGTCAATGTTGAAGGCCGGTATGGCCGCCTTTTTTTCCTCGGCGTATGCGAGGACTTCCTTTAAGGTGCAAAGTGACATATTATGATTCCTCCATTCTTTTTAATACGGTTTCCAGAGACGGTGCGGCTATGCGGCCGCCCAGACCCTCGCAGGAAAGACTTGCGAAGACATTGGAAAAAAGGAGCCTTCGATTCATATCCCAATCCCGGGTCATGGCGTACAGAAACGCACCATGAAAATTATCGCCGGCTCCCAGAGTGTCCAGAAGGCGTACGGAAACAGCGGGAGCATAATACCAGCTGCTGCCGTCATAGCCGACCGTACCATCCTCCGCGGCCGTAACTGCGGCAAAGCCGGCTCCGTGCTCCGCATAATACCTGCAGGCTTCCTTTGGCTCAAGACCAAGGGTTTTCATAGCCGTTTTGTTGTCCGGAATAAAGATATCCGTGTAGGGCAAAAGCTGTTCCATCAGGTTTCTGGGAAGATTGCCGCCGTCTATGGAGAGCTTCGCCTGAGTTTTTTCCTTACAGTAACGGGCAAGCTGAAGCATCAGATCCGGATTCATCATTCCAAGATGAAGATAACGGGTATGAGAGAGGGGTGACAGATCAAGACTTTCGAAGGTCATTTCACGAATACAGCCGCCGTAATGCGTGATACAGCGCTTCCCGTTTTTCTCTACCTGTATCATGCTGAGGGAGGAGGGGGCCTTGTCCGTGTGCAGAAGCTGCAGATAGGCAAAATTCTGATTTTTCAGATCCGCGCCTATATATTCTCCGGTTTCGTCCTCTCCGACGATGGAGATCATTGCGGTGGAGCCGCCCAGCTTCTGATGAGCTGCAGCCGCGGTGCTGGCAACTCCACCGAGAGATATTACGAATTGACTTGCGCAGATACGCTGATCGCTTTCCGGAGGAGCGTCTACGAGCATAATGAGATCTTTGGTACTGGAGCCAATAAAGAGTGCATTGTATTTCATGCGGGAATTCTCCTTTAGAAGCTATTTTTTTTATTATACCATGAAGCGGATCAAAGAGAAAGTGGATTAAAAAGAACCATAATTCTTTGGCGGGTGCCTTGACGTAAAAGGAAATTCCGTTATAATGATTAGTATCACAACATGCAGGGAGCAGGCGTATGGCGGCAAAAGAGAAGCCTATTAAAAAGGGAAAGCTATCAGAGATTGTAGTAGAGCGCTTAAATGCCAGAATTCGTTCCGGAGAATTGATGTCAGGGGAACGACTTCCTACGGAAAGAACTTTGGCTGAGAATATGGGAGTAAGCCGGACCGTGATTCGGGAGGCAATCCGCATTATGGTAGACAATAATGTGCTGGAGCTGCGGGACGGATGCAGCTATGTGCGGCAGCTCTCCTTTGATGAAATTATGAGCAACATTTCCAAGACAATTATTCCCGATGAGGTCTCCATGATGGAGATTCAGGAGGTGCGGGCCGTTTTGGAAGGATACATAGTGAAAAAGGCGGTTGAGAACATTACAGAAGAGCAGATTGCGCGCCTTCAGGAGGGAATCGACCGCATGGCTCAGGTGATGGCTGAGGGGGGCAATGGTTCTATTCAGGAAAGTGATTTTCACAAAGGTCTTGCGGAAGCAACGGGCAACAGTGCTTTGAAAAGCATTTATATGCTCTGTGAAGAGCTTCTCAGCAGTGCTCAGCATAATGCGTGGAGGGTTGCCAGAGCCATCGGGGCGCGTATAACGGCGGTTGAAGAGCACCAGGCAATTCTTGACGCGATCCGCAGCCGGGATAAGAACCGGGCCGAGATGCTGATACAGGCGCATATGGACTATGCCTGCGAGAATCTCCGGCGCATGTATGAGCAGGAAAAGACAGAATAGAATAAAATGCAGGGGCTGCCGTAAAAGTAATTGTGGCAGCCCCTTTTCCTGAAAAATGGAGGAAAATTATGCTGTAAAAGATTTGACTGCATGTCAGATCAATAATCCTGGAGTTTCCAAAAGCTGCTTGATCCGGCGAAGGAAAAGCGCGGCAGGCGCACCGTCCACGATGCGGTGGTCATAAGTCAGAGAGAGCTGCATGAGAGGACGGATAACAATGGTATCTTCCTGCACCACAGGCTTCTTCTCTATCTTACCTACGGCCAGGATGCCGGCCTCCGGCTTGTTGATGATAGCCGTAAAGCTTTCGATATCAAACATTCCCAGATTGCTGATGGTAAAGGTTCCGCCGGACAGTTCATCGGGATTCAGTTTGTTTTCCTTGGTCCGTGCGGCCAGATCCTTGCTGATACAGGCAATTTCCGGAAGGGTCATAAGATCGGCGTCCCGGATTACGGGAACAAGAAGCCCGTTGTCCGTAGCTACAGCCATTCCGATGTTTACATAATCCTTTGTGGTGATATACTGTTCATCCATGGTGGAATTCATCATGGGGAATTCGGTCAATGCCTTTGCGGTGCAGCGGATTACAATATCATTGTAGCTTACCCTGATGTCGGCAGCCTGAAGCTGCTTGCGGAGAACTGCTGCGGCAGTCATATCTACTGTCAGGCGATGGCTGGCCTGTGCCAGAGTATTCAGACTTTCCAACATTCGCTGGGATATGATGCGCCGCATGCCGCTGATGGGGATTCTGTGCTCCGTTTCTGCCGGCGCCTTTGCAGCCGGAATATCACGTTCAACAACCATGCCGAGAGGCCCGCTTCCCGGAATCCGGCGGTAGTCAATTCCCCGTTCCGCAGCACGTGTTCTGGCGCGGGGAGAGGCAAAAATACGCGATATCTCCGCGGGCACTGCGGCAGATACCGATGCCGAAGGGGCGGGAGAAGTCTTCTCCGCAGCCGGAGCGGGATCCTGCTCCTCCGCGGCTGCGGCGGAGGCAGAGGAGCCGCCGGAAGCAAGAATGGCCTCATAATCCTCACCCGGCTCACCGATCACGGCAATGGGATCCGCTACGGGGATAATCTCACCTTCCTCTGCCAATATTTTTAAAAGAGTACCGCTTACGGCCGCATCAATGGTAATAGCCAATTTATCGGTTTCCATTTCAAAAAGGGGTTCGCCCTCTTTTACGGGCTGTCCCTCTTCAACCAGCCAGGTGCTGATCATTCCTTCTGTCATTTGAAGCCCCTGCTTGGGCATGATTATAATTTCACCCATGGAAAAGTCCTCCTTTATTCTTTGTAGAGTACGGCTTTGGCAGCCTTGATAATATCCGCTGTCTGAGGCGTTGCAGCCTTTTCCAGTTCCAGATTAAAAGGGAGCGGGCAGGCCGCCGTGCCCAGACGAAGAGGAGCCGCGTCCAGATAAGGGAAGGCTTCCTCCGTTACCTGAGAGGCAATTTCCGCGCCCCATCCGGCAGTTCGGTGTGCCTCATGCACCACAACGAGGCGCCCGGTCTTTTTCACGGATTCCGTAATAGTACTCATATCCAGAGGAACCAGAGTGCGGGGATCAATGACCTCTGCGCTGATTCCCTCCCCGGCCAGTTCCTCTGCGGCTTCCAAAGCACGGCCTACATACAGCAGATTGGCAACAATCGTAACATCCGTTCCTTTGCGCTTGATATCGGCCTTTCCGAAGGGAACGGAAAAATCGGGATCGTCGGGAACCTCGCCCTTTCCGGCGTAGAGAGCTTTATGCTCAAAAAACATTACGGGATTGTCATCCCGGATGGCAGTCCTTAGAAGGCCGGCCGCATCCGCAGGAGTGGAGGGACAGGCTACCTTCAGGCCGGGGATATGCATAAAAAATGTTTCGACACTCTGGGAGTGGGTGGCCGCGTTGCCCCGGCCGATGCCCTGCTGTCCCCGGATTACCAGGGGAATGCGTGCGTTGCCGCCGAATATATAACGGGTTTTGGCAGCCTGGTTCAGAAGCTGATCCATAGCGACGAAGGTAAAATCCATATACATAAGCTCTACAATCGGGCGCATACCGGCACAGGCCGCGCCGATTCCGGCGCCCACAAAGCCGGCTTCGGAAATGGGAGTGTTGCGCACCCGTTCCGTTCCGAATTCTTTATAGAGATCTCTGGTACAGCCGAATACTCCGCCCAGAGTTTCCACATCTTCTCCCATGATAAATACGCGCTCGTCCCTGCGCATCTCTTCCGCCATCACGTCGTGAATGGCCATGGCATATGTTTTAATACTCATTGTGCGTCACCTCCCTCATAGAATACGTCATCCAACAGGCTGGCCGGATCGGGATCCGGACTGTTCAGAGCAAATTCCGCTGCCTTATCCGCTTCCTCCTGAGCTTCCCGCTCTATCTGATTCAGTTCGTCCCCGGTGAATAAGCCTTCTTCCAAAAGTCTTTCCCGGTAACGCTTGATAGGGCATTTCCGCTTCCATTCCTCTACCTCCTCGCGGGAACGATAAGGCTGGGGATCGCCGGTCCAGTGGCCCAGCCAGCGATAGGTTTTACATTCTATTAAAGTGGGTCCGTCTCCGGCTTTTGCACGTTCATAAGCGGCCTGAAAGGCTTCATCAATGGCTTCCACATCATTGCCGTCTACGGTAACGCCCGGAATTCCGTAAGCTGCGCCCCGAACACCGATATCCTCAACGGAGGTGGACTGCCAGGCGGGTACGGAGATTCCGTAAAGATTATTTTCGCATACAAAGATAATGGGAAGCTTCCATACGGCCGCAAGATTCAGAGATTCATGGAAGGTCCCCTCATTGGAAGCTCCGTCTCCGAAAAAGGAAACGCTTACACGTCCGCTGCCCTGCATCCTGGATGCCAGAGCCGCACCGGTGGCAATGGGGATTCCGCCGCCCACGATAGCGTTGGCGCCGAGATTGCCCTTGGAAAGATCCGCGATATGCATGGAGCCGCTGCGCCCCTTACAGTAGCCGGTAGCCTTGCCCATCAGCTCCGCCATGGCGCGGTCCAGGGCTGCTCCTTTGGCAATACAGTGGCCGTGGCCCCGGTGGGTGCTGGCAATATAATCCTCATCACTGAGGCGGGAGCATACGGTAGCGGCAACCGCCTCTTCCCCCACATACAGATGTACAGAGCCGCGCAGTTTGTTGGATTCAAATAATGAGACGGCCTTCATCTCAAAGCAGCGAATTCGGTTCATGTTTTGATAAATTCGCTTTGCCCGTTGTTTCTCAATCATAGAAATGATCCCTCCTTAAAAAAATTAAAGCGCTTACGATTTTTTGAAAATAATTGTTATTGTTGAACAGTTTACCGGGGGGCAAACATAGTAAATTCGAAGTAAAATTGTATGATTTGCACAAATAGAAATATTTGATAAAAAAATAGTATTGCATAACTCCCAACATAGTGCTATAATAAATTCATCAAAAAGTGGTCAGACCAATTTTGATAAATCCATAGTATCACCTGTTTGGAAAGTTGGCAAGTACTTTTCTTAAAAATATTTTATAAGTACTTTGCGAAAACACTTGTCAATAGGATTTGTTCTAAAGTAAACTGGAATTATATGTGGCTGAAAGAGAGCAGGGAGGCGTTTTTAGGCGCCTAATCCCGGAAAGACAGGTGAAAATATGAGAGATAAGCCTCAGAAGCGGTATGAAGAGCTTGCAGAGAAGCTGATGCAAAAGATTCATGACGGGGAACTTCGGACAGGAGATAAGCTTCCCTCCGAGCGCTATCTGGCAAAAGAATACGGTGTCAGCCGTTCCGTAGTCAGAGAAGCACTTCGCTCCATGGAGCGGATAGGCTGCGTGGAAGCGCGGATGGGGGGAGGAACCTTTGTAACATCTCCGGAGATATCGGCTGTGGTTGATCCGCTGGCACTGATTGTTGCACAGGATAATCAGTTTGCAGTAGAAGTTACGGAGGCGCGTTTGATTCTGGAGACAGAGATTGCAAAGCTGGCGGCTAGGAGACGAACGGAGCTCCAAGTCAAAGAGATGCACCGCACGCTGGAACAGATGCAGAAAGAGATTTTGAAAGGCGGCAAGGGTGTTGAAGAGGATGCCAGATTTCATACACAGCTTGCAAAAGCGGCAGGAAACCGCGTACTGCAGATTTGGGTTTCCGCCTGCGCTGAGGTACTGAATCATTCTATGAAGGTAACACAGTATATGGAAGGTGTTCCCCAAAAGGCACTGATTGATCACGAAAAGATTTTGAAAGCGGTTGAGGAGCAGGACGGAGATATGGCGGAGCAATATATACGTGAACATCTGCTCAGCGCACATGAGAATTTAAAGAAGGCCTGGAATAAAGAGTAAGCCGCAGGCGCAGGGGTAAGAAAAAAGGAAAACAAAAACGGCGGGGATTTAAGGAACGTCGGCAGGCAGTTTTTTTTACAATAAATCGTAAGCGCTTACGAAACGGCGCCGATCCATAAAATATAACTTAAGAAACGGCATTTCCGCTTGGATAATGCCGAGTGAGGAATAAATAATAGTAATGGAAGCAGTAAAAAATACAAAGCTGACAATATACGACATCGCACAGGAGCTTGGGATCTCAATTGCTACGGTAAGCCGGGCTCTGAACGGCAAAGAAGATGTAAATGAAAAAACAAGAAAGAGAATTATAGAAACAGCAAAGCAGATGGGCTACAAGGCCAGCAAGACAGCGGCCAGCCTGTCCCGGAAGGAAAAGAGATTTGCTGCGGTATTCCCGGAGCTGATTCATGATTACGACAATGAGGTGCGAAGAGGAATTGAAAAAGCGGTGCAGGATCTTCAGGACTATCATGTAAGTGTGGACATGATAACCATAGAGCGGGATCCGGATTTATTTGCGGATAAGCTGGAGGAGCTGGCTGCTCAGGACTATGACGGGGTCCTGATGATTCCGTCTGTAGGAGAAGAAAGGCTTTCCGCTTTGCTGCGCCGGAAGGATCTCGGCAAGATGGCGATTGCAACGATGACGACCGATTTGGACAGAGATTCCCGTGTGTTTCTGGTGCAGAGCAACGGCCGCGTGGCAGGACGTATGGCAGGCGAACTGCTGGGAACTCTTCTGGGACGGGGAAAAAAGGTGGCACTGGTAACAGGTCAGATGACATCTCAGGTTCATCAGAAAACGGCGGAAGGTTTTTTAAAAGAGATAGAAGTACAGGGACTTAACTTTGCGGGTATCTATGAGCACTATGATAAGCCGTCCAGGGCTTATATATTGGCGGAAAAGCTGGTGGAGGAGCATCCGGATATCGACGGTCTCTATTTGGCAACGGCCAATTCCGTAACCTTTTGCAACCGCCTGACGGAGATGGGCTATGCGGGCAGGATTAAGCTGATAGCATCCGATATTTTTCCTAAAATGGTGGAATTTATCAAGTCCGGACTGGTGCTGGCCACGATTTTTCAGAATCCCTTTAATCAGGGAAGGCTGGCAACCAGATATCTCTTTGAATATTTGGTGGAAGGCCGGGAGTTTGAGGAGGACGAGGTTCTCTTAGATCCGCAGATTGTTTTAAAAAGTAATCTGGAGCTTTATGAAAAAAAGCTTCTTGATGCAATGAGTGAAGATATTTTGTTTTGATTCCAGTGTTTCGGCAATTCATAAAAGCAGAATATTTTTACATAAAAGTACCGGGGGAAACACAAATGACAGAGAACGGAAGGGGGGGAGTACGGAAAAGGTTTATAAGAAAGCAGCTCATAAACTAGGGGGAAGCAATAACTACTTATTCATGAAAAATTTTTAGGAGGTTAGGTATGAAAAAGAGTACACTTAAGAAACTGACGGCGTTGACGCTTTCTATGGCAATGATATTTGGTATGGCGGCATGCGGTTCCAAGGAAGCGCCGGCAGAAGATGCGGAGGCTCCTGCGGCGGAAGAACCGGCGGAGACACCTGCAGCGGAGCCGGCGGGAGATGATTTTAATCCGGCGGATTATTCCGTAGCAATCTGTATGGACAGTATGAATCATCCGGTTCACCGCATCGTTCAGCTGGGATTCCTGAAAGCAGCGGAAGCCCTTGGCTATGAGAACGCCAAGGTAATCGGCACTGAGGGCGGAGATACCAGCGAGGCATTTGCGGCAGCGGAAGCATTTGCGGCGGAGGGTGGCAAAGGACTGCTCCTGTGGGCGGGTGATTCCAGCAGCTACAATACCATTGCAAGTGTGGCAAGCCAGGGCGTGACCGTAGGTATTCCGCATTTCCGCCATACGCAGGAGGACGGAAGCTATCCTGAAGGCTTATCCTTTAATATGGCATGTGATCCGGTTCTCTATGGCAAGCAGGTTGCCGAATTAATGGCTGAGAATCTGGACGGCAAGGAGGGCTCCATTGCGCTGACTCAGAACACCAAGAATGTAACTGAGAATGCGGCAACGGATTCCTTTTCCGAGACATTCAAGTCCCTGGACGGAACCTATGATTTAAGTAAGATTAAGATACTGGACGTGCAGCTGGAAGGTGCGGTAGTAGACCAGGCAACCGCTATCAATCTGGCAATTATCCAGGCAAATCCGGACCTGATTGGCGCGTTCGGAACTACGGGGAACTCTCCTGTAACCTGGGCGGATGCGGCAGCAAAGGCCGGCAAGGCGGACGGTGAAATCTTTATTGTGGGTATGGACGCAACGGAAGGTAACCTGGATTATCTGGAGCAGGGCAAGGTTCAGGCCGTAGTTGCGCAGCCTCTGTATGATGAGGCATACAAGACCATGGAATATCTGGATAAGATTTTCCGCGGCGAGACCGTACCGGAGTGGACGGATCTGGAGGCTCCTGTAGTTACGGTTGACGGAGAGGGCAAGAACGGACTTGCGTTCCATCGTGACATTGCGGCCCAGGTAGAGGAATTCTTCAAGTAAAACCAAAACGCAACAATACTTATGGGGAGGGTGTTACATAGGTGTTCCTGGTAACACCCTCCCTCACTTAATCGGATGGTATGCACATAGGAAGGGATTATATGGAGAAAGGATATGTACTGGAGGCTAACGATATTACAAAAAGATTTCCCGGCGTACTGGCCAATGACGCAGTTTGCCTGAATGTACGATACGGGGAGGTTCTGGGCCTTATCGGAGAGAACGGAGCGGGAAAGTCCACGCTGCTTAAGATCCTGAACGGAATCTATCCCCATGGATCATATGAAGGAAGACTGCTTCTGGAAGGAAACGAGATTACACCTGCCTGCACCATGGATGCCATGAAAGAAGGAATCGGGTATGTGCCCCAGGAGACCAATGTACTGAAAAATTTCAGCGTGGCGGAAAATATCTATATGTCGGATCTGCGGCTGGAAAAGGTACATGAGGACAGGCGGAGCAGGACGCCTTTTGTGAACTTTAAAGAAATGTATCAGGCGTGCGAGAAGCTGCTGAAGGAGAATAAAATTGATTTGAATCCGAGAGCGGATGTGCGTAAGCTTTCGGTAGGACAACAGCAGATGCTGATGATAGCAAGAGCATTGGCTACAAAGCCTAAGGTTTTGATCCTGGACGAGCCCACAACTTCTTTATCCTCCAGCGATGTGGAGAGATTATTTGAGGTAGTGCGGAATCTGAAAGAAAATGGTACGAGTGTTATCTTTGTAACCCATAAGCTGGATGAGATTCTGGAACTGACGGACCGTGTGACAATCTTAAGAGACGGTAAGAACATCAGCACATTTGAAAAGAAAGAATATGATACGTCGAAAATTATTGCGGACATGATAGGACGTGAGATTTCCGACATGTATCCTGAGCGGGAGAATAAAATCGGGGAAGAGGTATTCCGTGTGGAAGACCTGACCGTGGAACATCCATATATTGCAAATCGTGATTTGATTCATAAGGTATCCTTTTCGGTAAGAGCCGGAGAGGTAGTGGGGCTCGGAGGACTGGTAGGAGCGGGACGCTCCGAGGTCTGTTCCGCGATTTACGGCATGATGCCCATAAAATCAGGAAAAGTATTCCTCAATGGGAAGGAAATACATATTAAAAGCTCCGAGGATGCGGTTCATAATGGAATCAGCATGGTGAGCGAGGACCGGAAGCGTTACGGCTTGAATTTCAGATGGGATATTCAGAAGAATATTGCCATTTCCAATTTAAAGGCAATCAGCAGGGCTTATTTCGTATCGGATAAAAGCATTGCGGATAGAGCCCGCCCTTATTTTGCAGATCTGCGGGTAAAGGCTCCCGGTCTGAATACCGGGGTGGCGACTCTTTCCGGAGGTAATCAGCAGAAGGTGGTAATTGCCAGAGCACTCAATACGGAACCCAAGGTAATTATTCTGGATGAGCCTACCAAGGGAATTGACGTGGGTTCAAAGAATGAGATTTATCAGCTGATCAATGAGCTGGCAGCAAAGGGAGTGGCCATAATTATGATTTCCTCCGAGCTTCCGGAGTTGATGGCTATGAGCGATCGCTTCGTGATTATGGCAGAGGGTCATGTGGCGGGTGAGCTGAATAAGGAAGAGGCCCGCGAGGCAAGCATTATGCATCTGGCTACCAAGACCTTTAAAAATGTGTCAAAGTCGGGAAAGGAGGAGACAAAAGATGAATGAGAAACAAAAAAGCAAAAAATCGGATGTCATGCTGAAGTTTTTTTTGAATCCTGAGATTGGAATTATGATTCCGATCCTGCTTGTATGTGTGATTACAACGATTTTAAAACCGAATTTTCTGACCTGGAGCTATATATCCTCCATTTTAGCAGGAAGTGTTTTTATCGGAGCGGCAACCCTTGGTGAATGTCTGATTATTATGTCGGGAGAGATTGATTTGTCCGTAGGTATGAACGGCTGTTTTGCGGGAATTATGATGGCTACGGCCGCCAGTGAATGGAAGCTGCCTCTTGTTCCCTGTATCCTGGTCTGCTTACTGACCGGTGCGGCGGTAGGACTGCTCAATGGATTTTGCGTATGCCATTTGGGATTAAGCAGCTGGATAACCACCCTGGCTACTCAGTTTATTTGTCAGGGATTGGCGGTTACGGTCAGCCAGGGGGCGCCAATTTCAATTATGTCCCTGAACACAGGGGCGTTTATCAGAGCCAAGCCTTTGGGATTAAGCTGGCTGTTCTTTATTTTCATTGCATTAATTGTTTTGCTGGATATTCTGATACGCAGAACGCGGTATGGATTTTTTCTCCGCTCCGTGGGGGGAAATCAGGATGCGTCCGTAATGGCTGGCTTGAATGCCAGGCGCATTAAGCTGACGGCTTTCGTTCTGGCCGGTTTATTTGCGGCTGTGAGCGGCATGTTTGATACTTTGAATGCGGGAGCTATGAATGCGGCCTTTGGCGGCGGCCGGGAGTTCCGGGCGATTATCTGCTGCGCCGTAGGAGGCATTTCCATGGCGGGCGGTGCGGGCTCGGCCTTTGGTGTGGCCCTGGGTGTTTTGCTGTTTCACACACTCTGGTACTGTTTGAGAATCTTAGATGTAAATACGAATCTGCAGTTGGTGCTGATTGGCCTGATTCTGGTACTGTCCGTGATTATGGATACCCAGAGAAAACGCATAGAAGCACGCAAGATGGTTTAGCCGGACGGGAAAGGAGTGAAGGATATGAACGAACAAGCTGTAAAAGGAACCGGTTTTTCGAGGCTTCGATCTGTTTTCGGCACTGATGAGTTCGGCGTATTCCTGCCTCTGGTAGGAATTATGGTGGTTACGACGCTGATTCGTCCGGATTTCCTGTCAATAGGTAATTTTTCCGCTATGTTTACCCAGCTGACATTTATTGCGCTGACGGCCCTTGGAGCCAGCTTCCCGCTGATGGTAGGCCAGGTGGATATTTCCACCGGCAGAGTGGCCGGTTTTGCGGGAATCATTATGTCGGCGCTGGTAGTGGACGGCGGAATAAATCAGTGGGCTGCAATTTTGATTGCCGTTGCGGCCTGCCTGGCAGTAGGCGTTATCAACGGAATCCTTGTGGTATATTTTGATATCCCCGACTTTGTAGCGACTATGGGAACGCTGTATATGGTAGGAGGTGCAAGATATTTATTTATTAAAGGATATCAGTTCTCTTTGAGTACACAGGAAGGATTTACACTGGTAGCGCTGTTTGATAACCGCTATCTGGGAATGCCGATTTATTTTTGGCTTATGATTGTGATATTTGCCATTGTATTTGTGGTGATTAAGAAGACCCTGTGGGGAAGACGGCTTTTGGCAGTCGGTGATAACCGCGAGGTGGCGTCTCTGGCAGGAATCAATACCAACAAGGTGCGGATGGAGGCTTATACGATTTCGGCATTTTTTGCGGCCATAGCAGGTATTCTCCTGACTCTGGATATTGGGCTCGGCCTTCCGGAGACGGGAGACGGCTGGGAATTCCGTGCAATTGCGGGCTGCGTGGTAGGCGGTGTCAGCCTGGCAGGCGGCAAGGGCTCGCCTCTGGGTGTGCTGATTGGCGTAACACTGGTGTTTGTGGCGGAGAATGCGATTATTTTCCTGGGCTGTCCGGCGACGATGAAGGTGGCGGTTCAGGGGCTTTTGATGGCCGGAGCCGTATTGTTTGACTTATACAGGCAGAAGAGAAAGATCCCTGCCTGATGAGGGGAAGATTTATAAAAAAGAGAGGAGAAGGAAGATGCGGGTAGATTTGAAGGACAAAGTAGTTATTGTAACAGGCGGAGGCGGAGCCATCGGCGGGGCTATGGCCGAGGCTTTTGCGGAAAACGGTGCAAAAGTGGTAGTGGCAGGACGGACGATAAAAACGCTTCAGGCCACGGTGGACGCCATCAAAGCCAGGGGCGGCGATGCGGCGGCCGTAGTGACGGATGTGGGGAGCAAAGAGAGCGCGGCCAATATGATTGCGGAGACCGTAAAGCTCTACGGCAGGCTGGATGTTCTGGTAAATAATGCGGGAATCAACGGCGGTCCGGATGAGCGAAAGCCCATTCATGAATATTCCGATGAGCTCTGGGAACGGATTATCAATGTGGATTTAAACGGCGTGTATTATTGTTCCAAGCCGGCGATACAGCAGATGGTAAAACAGGGAGAGGGCGGTAATATCATCAATATCGGCTCTATTGTAGGAGTGACGCCGCTTCGGCTTCAGTGTGCGTTTACGGCAGCAAAGGCCGGTGTATTTAATCTGACCAAGGCGATGGCCCTGGAGCTTGCGCCCTTAAACATCCGCGTGAACGGAATTGCACCGGGTTCCATTATGTTTGAAGGAACAAGAAAGCTTTTTTATGCGGATCCGGTTAAAGCGGAGGCTATGATGTCGCATATTCCCCAGAACCGTCCCGGTGAGCCGAAGGATATTGCAGGAATGGCCTGCTTTTTGGCCTCCGATGATTCATCCTATATGACAGGAACCATCAATGTGGTAGACGGCGGCTGGATCTGCGGCTATACAAGAGATTTTTAAAGAAAGAACGAAAACAACGGAATAAAGGAGGGTATATGAAGGTTTTAGTAGCGGATAAGCCAGGCGGACTGCGCTTTGTGGAAATGGAAAAACCGGAACCCGGACCTCGTGATATAGTTGCCAAAGTGGCGCATTGCGGAATCTGTGCGACAGATGTGGCAATTGCGGACGGAACTTTGAATTTGGGAGAAGGAATGGATCCCATCTACCCGGTACGGCTTGGACATGAGTGGTCCGGCGTTGTAGTGGAGACAGGCTCCGAGACACGAAGACTGAAGCCGGGAGACAGGGTAATCAGTGACACGGGATATTCCTGCGGGGAGTGTGAATATTGTCTGAGGGGAGAATACCAGTCCTGTATCAACGGACGCGCCATCGGAACCATCGGAAATTGCTGGCCCGGCGGTTTTGCGGAATATATGATGATGCCGGAGCGGCTGACCTATCATGTTCCGGATAATGTGCCTTTGGATGTGGCGGCGGCCATTGAACCTGCCAGCATCGGACTGTACGGTCTGACGCGCGTACCCATAGGACCGGGGCAGAATCTTCTGGTTGTGGGAACAGGCCCCATCGGCTTGGGCGGTATGGCCTGCGCGAAAGGAATGGGGGTAGGCAAGATTATTTTGGCCGGGCGCAAGGATAAGAAGCTGGCCATTGGAAAAGAGATGGGAGCAGCCATTTTGGTAAATACCACAAAAGAAGGCTTAAAGGATGCGGTGATGCGGGAAACAAACGGGCGCGGCATGGATGTTATTCTGGATACCACAGGAAATGCTTCCATATTTAATGATCTTCTCGATTTGGTCCGTCCAAGCGGCCACATAGTGATTCCGGGCTTTTATGAACAGGAGCTCTCCGGTGTGAAGCTGGATAAGCTTATTTCCAAGGACTGTACTTTGATTGGGGCGGCGGGAACACCCAATATGGGAAGAAAGATTCTGGATATGCTGAAGCATGGCTTGATTGATTTGGCGCCTATGATCACGGAGCATTATCCTTTTGAACGGGCCATGGAAGGCTTTGAGGCTGTGAAGAAGCACAATGACAGCAGAGTTAAGATTATGATTGATTTTGACTGATAAAGGAGGTTTCCATGAAAAGCTGGATACCTGAAACAGACAGAGGCTCCTGCGCGGCCTGTTACGGGAACATGTCGCAGCTTGCGGGAATTCGGCGCTGTATTCTCGCTGACGGCAAGGCTGCCGGAGTGGAGGCCGCCGATTTATATACCGGCGGGGGACTGGAATTTACGGTCCTCCCCGGAAGAGGAATGGACATCGCGGGGTGCCGTTACCGCGGCATCCCGGTGTCTTACATATCCAAGACAGGTATAACGGCCCCTGCATACCATGATCCCCGCCAAAGCCAATGGCTGAAAAGTTTTTTCGCGGGAATACTGACCACCTGCGGGATTTCCAATGCGGGCCCGGACTGTATGGATATGCATCCTGTTCTGGGGGAGGTGCCTTATGGGCTGCACGGCGATATTTCCAATACGGCGGCGGATCAGGTGGGAACCTGGGAGGACTGGACGCCGGACGGCTATCAGATGAAGGTGACGGGCCGGGTCAGCGAGGGGCGTCTTCATGGAGAGCACTTAAGCCTGCGCCGAACCGTGACGGCAAGGCTTGGCGAAAAGAGCTTTCGGATTCGTGACGAATACCGCAATGAAGGAAACACGCCGGATCCGCTGATGTTTTTCTACCATATTAATATTGGTCATCCCATTCTGGACGAGGGCTCTTATTTCATATCGGCCAGTGAGCGCGTATGGGCGGAGACACCGGCGTCAAAGGCTGGGCTGGAGGGGTTCCGCGTTTGCGAAGGACCGAAGGCGGGTGTGACGGAGCAGCAGTTTTTCCATGAATTTCGGACGGATCAGGAGGGCTTAACTACCGCGGCGTTGGTGAATGACCGTCTTAAGCTTGGCTTTTATCTGACGTATATGCCGGAGCAGCTTCCCTGCTTTGCACAATGGAAAGTGGGGCGGGAGGGCGAATATGTTTTTGCTTTTGAACCGGGAAACTGCCATCCCATCGGAAGAAATGAGCAGAGGAAAAGAGGAATTCTGGAATATCTGGATCCGATGGAGACCCATTTGGTAGAGATGGAGCTGGGAATCCTGGACGGGGAAGATGAGATTGAGGCCCTGAAGGATAAGATTAGCCGATACGGCGTCGGAGGAAAACGGAAATGAAGAAGAAAGTAGTAGTATTTGGAAGCTTTGTGGTGGATCTGACAGGAAGAACCCCACGTCTGCCGATACCGGGGGAGACCGTGATGGGAAGCTCCTTTGCCATGGGACCCGGAGGTAAGGGCTCCAATCAGGCAGTAGCAGCACACCGGGCCGGTGCGGATATAACCTTGGTGACCAAGGTAGGCAGAGACGTGTTCGGGACCGTTGCCACGGATTTTTATAAAAAGGAAGGTATGGATACTTCCTATGTATTTGAAGATGAAAAAAAGGAGACCGGCTGCGCTCTGATTTCCGTAGACGAGAATACGGCGCAGAATGAAATTGTGGTCATCAGCGGAGCCTGCGGCAATATTACATCGGAGGATGTGGAGAGGAGCCGTTCGCTGATTGAATCGGCAGGAATTCTGCTTCTTCAGCTGGAGATTAACTTTGATGCCCTTTGCAAAGTAGTTGAGATTGCTCACGGGGCCGGAGTGACCATTGTTCTCAATCCGGCACCTGCGGCGCAGCTTCCGGATGATGTGCTTCGCAGGATTGATATTGTGACGCCCAACGAGACAGAGGCTCAGGTGCTGACAGGCGTGAAGATTGAGAATCAGGCGGACGCCGAGAGGGCGGCGAAGGTCTTTATGGACAAAGGGGTGAAGGAGGTTGTTATTACATTGGGTTCTCTGGGCGCCTTTGCCATGAATCAGGAAAAGAGTGAGCTGGTAAAGCGGCTGAGCGTAGAAGCCATTGATACAACAGGAGCCGGAGATGCATTTAACGGAGGCTTTGTTATGGCGCTTGCGGAGGGTAAGGATCTTTTTACCGCCCTGCGCTACGGAAATGTGACGGGCGCCCTCTCCGTGACAAAGCTTGGCACGGCGCCGTCCATGCCTTTGCGGGAGGATATTGATGCTATGTATGAAAAGGCTTACGGCTGAGCCTTTGGGATGTATGTTAGTAGATAGGAGGAGCAGTTTATGGAGACATATCCATTGGGAGTAAGACGGGATGGTTCTTACTATACCCGTATCGAATGGGCAAGCCATACGGAGTCGGATCCGACCTTCTGGGTGGTAAATCTGATTCGGGATGATTTGGAGCGCAACGGAGGAACCTGGGGCGCGAACACACCGGGACCGGCTACGGTGGTATTGAGTTTTTTCGGAGAAACACAGAGGATTAGCAAAATTCGGATTTTCCGAAATGTGGGACTGGACATCAGCATTTTGGAGGAGCTGGCCAAGGCCATTGATATCTATATCAGCGACACGGACGAGCCCAGAAGGCTGCGCCGTCAGGAAGACAGGATTGACGACGTACCCTGGAAGCTGGTGAAGCATGTGGAGATGGAAAAAGCGGAAGGCTGGCAGGAAATACTGCTGGATGAGCCGGTAGAGGCGAGATTTGTGCGCTTTGATCTTCTGGAAAATCATGGGACGCCGATTCCATGGACAGAGACAAGCGAGATTAAAATGTATCCATAATATTACGGCACCGGAATAGGAGAAAAAGATGGAAAAGAAAAAATGGTCATTTGTAAATGCGGAGAACGTAGTTCCCTTTGTCTGTGATGAAACTTACAGTTCCAAGCAACTCACAGGCGATGAACTGGCCGGATTTCCGGTTATCAACATCAATGAAGGAACCTTAAAGGGCGGCTGCCGAACCGGCGGTGGGGCCCATGAGGAGACGGAGATATATTACATTGTGGAAGGAACGGGCTATGTTTGGCTGGACGAGGATCGGGTCCCGGTAAAGCCGGGTGATATCATTATTATTCCGCCTCATGTATTCCACTGGATTGACAATACCATGAATGATGCGGAATTCAAGCTGTTTACCCTTTGGCCCAAGCAGGAGCAGAATGAGGTATACTTTGTCCGCAGGGAAGCATGGGGGACTTCCATGAAATATCAGGATGAGGATTACCTGAAAAAGAGGATGGAGCAAGAATGAAGATTGCAGTATTGGGCGATTTGTTGTATGATTGTTTTATCTGGGCAGACAGGCTTCCCCGTAAGGGAGAGACGGTGACAGGCTTTCGGAACGGATTTTTTGCAGGAGGAAAGGGCGGCAATCAGGCGGTACAGGCAGCCAGATTGGGAGCCGAGGTTCATATGATCGGCAAGGTTGGCCAGGATGAGCGGGGCCGGTTTCTTGTGGAAAGTCTGCACAAAGAGGGGATCCATACGGAGTATGTTTTCCGGGACGCGTCGGTGGATACGGGAACGGACTGCGTGATGATTGATCGGAAGGGCGATAATTTAATTATTGTAGCGCCTTTGGCCAACGAGCAGATTACGGCGGAGGAGATACGAAAAGCCGCCCCTTTGATCGAAAGCGCCGATATTCTTCTCAGTCAGTTGCAGATTAATGAAGAGGCTGTTACGGAGGCTTTTAAAATTGCCAGGGCGGCCGGCGTATGTACGGTTCTCAATCCCGCCCCTGCCAGAGAGATGCCGGCGGAATATTATCAGCTGGCGGATTATCTGACGCCCAATGAGACGGAAGCGGAGTTTTTTACCGGATGCTATCAGGCGGATTTTGAGCCGGAGCTCTGGAGGCGGAGAGTGTCCGAGTGTTTTCGGGAAAAGGGAGTAAGAAATCTGATCGTAACTCTGGGAGCCCAGGGCGCTTTGTATGCGGGAGAGCAGGGGAGCTGCCGCGTACCGCCTTATAAGGTGGACGCGGTGGATACCACGGCGGCAGGGGATGCCTTTAACGCAGCGTTCTGCATCCGTCTTGCGGCAGGTGCATCTGTGTGGGAGGCGGTCCGTTATGCAAACGCGGCCGGAGCTATGACAGCGGCGGAGTACGGCTCCCTGCCATCAATGCCCAAAAAAGAAGCATTGGAATTATTCATTAGGAGGATGGAAGAACAATGAAAATCAATCGTTATTTTGACCATGCGGTGTTAAAGCCCAATATGACGGAGCAGGAGGTAAAAGATGCAATTCAGCTGGGAATAGACTATGATGTGTATTCCGTATGCGTAAGACCCTGCGACATTGATTTGGCCGTTTCTATGTGTAAGGGAACAAACACCCTGGTCAGCTGTGTGCTGGATTTTCCCCATGGAGACAGCTCCGCGGAGGGAAAGGCAGCTCTTGCCGAGCTCTATGCGGCAAAGGGAGTAGCCGAAATTGATATGGTAATGAATTATGGTTTTGCCCGTTCCGGAAAATGGGATGAGGTGAAAAGGGGAATTGAAGGCGTTGTAAAGGCTGCTCAGAAATACAATGTGGGCGTTAAGGTGATCTTTGAGAGCTGTGAGCTGACCGCAGAGGAGGTTAAGAAGGGAACGGAGATTGCCATTGAGGCGGGCGCTGACTTTGTGAAGACCTCCACAGGCTTCGCCGGTTCCGGTGCAAGCGAGGAGGCGGTTCAGGCCATGCTGGATGCATCGAAGGGTCGGATTAAGGTAAAACCCTCCGGCGGAATTCGGAACTTTGAAACAGCTAAAAAATACGTGGATATGGGAGCGGATCGCCTGGGTGTAGGCTTTGGTTCAACTCCGGCCATCTGTAAGGGGGAGGAATCCACGGAAGCGTATTGATATTTGGAAGGAAGAAGTATATGAGATTTATGGAGCGTGTAGGGAACACGGAGGTGAAGCAGGGAGAGGCTGCCGTATTTTGGCTGGGGCAGGCGGGGTTTTTGATTAAGACAGCCAAAGGAAAGCAGATAGTTATAGATCCCTATTTTTCCGATTGCGTAGAGCGTCTGATTCCAGAGGAAGGGCTGGGGTTTAAGCGTCTGATGCCGCCTGTGTGCGGGGCGGAAGAGCTGGATCCGGATGTTTTGATTATATCCCATGAGCATAACGACCACTTTGATGTGGATGCCATTGGGGCTCTGGTAAAGGAGAAAACAGCTGTTTATACCAATTGCCAGGTGGCGGAAGAGATGGAGCGTATGGGCTTTGACAGGTCACGGATTCATGTGATGAAAAAGGGGCTGCCTGTGGAGCTGGAGGAGTTCCGGATTGTTCCGGTAGACTGCGATCACGGTGAGTTGGCTCCTGAAGCTCTGGGATTTGTTCTTGACTTTGGGTTTTCGAGGCTTTATTATGCAGGTGATACGGCCCTGACGGCGGACCGGCTGAAGACTCCGCTGGAGATGAAGCCGGAGGTGGCGATTCTTCCGATTAACGGAGCCTTTGGCAATCTGGACGGGGCGGAGGCAGCGAAGTATGCCGGGATGCTGGAGTGTAAGGTGTGTATTCCCTGTCACTTTTGGACATTTCCGTTGCACCATGGAGATCCGCAGCAGATCATTGACCGCATCGCTGAGGAAGCGCCGGAGTGTGAGCTGGTTTTGCTTTGCCAGGGGGAGATGTACCATATGAGGCCGTTTGCGTAAAGACCTTTTTGATAAAATTAATTTGATAATGGGAATGTAATAACACGGGGCTGTCGCACTAAGTAATTAGTGCGCAGCTCCTTTTCTATGCAAAAAATAAC